>Ga0315914_1004088_pt1 | contig 21875 bp, 6 predicted proteins | sample MpolenodulesMG_FD_203920 | JGI IMG/M metagenome (GOLD analysis project Ga0315914, IMG submission 203920) | Medicago polymorpha root nodule microbial communities from Los Angeles, California, United States - elongated nodules | ecosystem: Host-associated > Plants > Roots > Nodule | place: USA...
CTGAAAATAAATTTTAAGCCTTTTACAGGGACGAAAATCAAAACTGGCCCAAATTACAGGGACGATTATCATATTTAAGTCTTTTAAAAATATTTTTTAAATTAAATATTAGGTGGCATGCCACGTGGCAAAAGTTGCACAGTCAGCAACTGCCACGTGGCCAAAACTATGCCAAATCGCTGAATAGTGGGGTCAGGGACCTTTTTCAAACAAAAAATATTTTACAGGGATGTAATTCAAATTTTTTTTTTCACAGGGACAAAAATCAAAACTGGCCCAAATTACAGGGACGATTATCATATTTAAGCCTAAAAATTAAGTGGAAATGTATATGATTCAATTTTAGGGATACTTATAAGATACTTCAAAGATACATATCCTAAAAAAGATGAATGATAGAAAAGTGAGCCAATGTTGTAAAAATTCAGTGGAATGTATATAGTTCAATTTTAGGGATACTTATAAGATACTTCAAATATACATATCATAGAAGCGATGGATGATAGAAAAGTGAGACAATGTTGTAAAAATTCGATGGAAATGTATATGACTCAATTTTAGGGATACTTATAAGATACTTTAAAGATACATATCCTAGAAGAGATGAATGATAGAAAAGTGAGACGTTGTAAAAATTCGATGGAAATGTATAGGATTCAATTTTAGGGATACATATCCTACAAAAGATGAATGATAGAAAAGTGAGACAATATTGTAAAAATTCATTGGAAATGTATATGATTCAATTTTACATATGCATCAGTAGAATTGTTTTTTTCGACGAACAACTTAAAATTATACTTCTTATGGATGAAGGCAACGAAAGAGATAGAAGATTCAATTAATCAACATTAGAAGAAAAAAAAATTGTGTTGAATTTTTTTAATGATGTTTTTGTTGATATTCAAAGATATGAATGAAAATATAATATGGTTTATTAAAAACTTTACATTTTTTATGGGTTATTAAAAAACTTACATTTTTTTTATTTTGATCACATGTATTATTTTTTAAAAATTATAACTTTTATAATCTATACTATATATAAAGAAAACTGCCCCATTCAGCACTTTTGGACTGGATTTTTTTTTCTAAAAATACCTTTAATTTTCAATACAAATAACACATGTAACAAATAGATAATAATAAATTTAAATATTAAAACAAATGTAACAAACACGATATGAATATATATTTTTTGTTTTTTTTCCTTTATCATTTAAAAAGTGTAACAAACTAGATGAATATATTATACTTACTTTTCATCATTCCAATTATACCCTTAAACAACATTTTCTATAATAAAATTGTTGTTGGTGTCATTAAAAAAAGAATTTAGATATATTTTTTTTGTTATATTGTATTATTGTCTCTCCGTTGAAATAGATAATCATAGTTAATTTGATTTTTTATAACTTGAAAGTAGCAAACATTTATATTTTTTTTAGTTTGAATCAAAATCAAAATTTCATAAAAAAAATATTGTTTATAATTTTTAAACATTAGCGTAATAAAAAAACGAAAAGATGGGCACGTGAGTGCGTGTCGTTTCGCTAGTAATATAATAATAAAAAGTAATCAATTTAATTTCTTTTGCATATCCACATTTGTATCGTATCATACGTCCATATCACGTATCCGAATTTATAGGTTTATAATTAATTGCCGTTTTATTTATCACTTTGTTTTGATATAATTACTTTTCTTTTTAATGCTTATTAATATATTTTTATCTTTGAAAAACTACATCGATATACCTCTCTGTCTTCAAACAATTCAATCAACACATTTAACTTAATATTACAAATTATCATTTGCCAATTTTTAATATTAGAATACCTTTTCAAGATTTTGAAATTTTGTAACATTATGCATTGATAAAAGAGAAAAAAGTGAGCAGAAAAATGGAATGGAATTATAGAGAGGACAGTATAAAAGTATAAATGGGGATTGGAGGAGATCCTTTCCTTTTCTTTGATTTGAAGGTGCAGACAAAGAGGGGGCTTGAATGACAGAAAAGACAAGTATTTTTCATTGCAATACTCTCACCATACACTTGGCATCAGCCTGTCTGTTGTATAAACAACAGCAGCTGCCTGCTGTAGCAGAGCAGCAGTAGACACAGCTACTACTGTGCACAAAACCACTACTCCCTCATACCCTCAACCAGCACAGCACAGTGCAACTTTTCCATTTTGTTCAGCTTCCTTCCACTATTCATGTGACATATTTGCATCACTACACGTTAAAAGACTCATAACCGACCTCTTCACAAATAATAATATTTCTTAATTCTTGTACCTTGCTTAAAATTAGGGTGTATGTATGTAAGTCCCAACGGTTCAATTTAATTTGCTTTTCGGTAAAAAAATTCATCAAACATTGTCAGTGCAACTTGATCAAAATACTTTGAAAAATAAAAGGATAAAATCTAACATACAAGTTTTAACTTCATAAATATTATCATATATAATAATTTGAAGAAACACTACAAAAAAAAAAAAAAATAACAAGAAAATTCCTATTTAATTTTGTCACTAAATTTTAAGACGAAAAAATTAGTGACGTGTGAAAAAAGAAGTTTGAGTTTCAAATGAAACTGACAAAGTGAGGGTTTTATGAAATATTGGACATAAGGTTAGTCAAAGTGAGCTTAGTAATTTTAATAAATCTATTAATTCAGTTTATTTGATTCATTGAATTTCAAAATCGATAAAAAAAGATTCAATTCAGTTTTCTTTGTTTTGGTTTTTGAACCAATCGAAAAAGATTTAATAATTTTTAGTTTGATTTTGTTTTTCAATTTTGATCCCTTTACCCCCCAAATTAAGAGGTTCTTACATATAGAACAAAAATAGAAACAAATAGTTGAACAAATTTTTGTGATTTGTTTTTTCTTTTTTTCTCATATGAAACAAAAGTTATGTATTTTTTAAGTGACAAAATAGAACCATGTGTATATTTGCTTTCACTTTTGAAAAAATTAAAATTGATTCTAAAATTCTAACATGTTCAAATGTTCTTAAGAATATTTAATTTTTCTTTGAAGAATGGAATTTATTGACTATCCATAGGTTCATTTATTTGACATAGTCTTATTTGTTGCATGATTATTGTACACCAAATGTGGTATATGTTTCATCTAAATTCAAACATCGATTCATTGTATAATAAGAATTTAACCATTTCAACTCCTTTGATCTTCTTTAAAAAAAAATCTCCCTTTCATCTTCACAATTAAATTTAACTTGAAGATATTATTAAGGGATAATATATGTTCACCCCTGTGATTTCCAGTTTACCCGTATAAAAAAAATTGTTTAGATTTTTACCCTGTAATTTGAAGATTCGTTGACCTTCATAATATCAAATTACAAAATTTAAGGTACTTTCGTCCCATATAATTTGAGAGAATTTCAGTTTACCCTATGTCATATCATCGATTTTGTACCGTCAAAATCCATGAAAATCCAAAACCAAATAATTTTCAAATTACAGGTTGTAATCTAAACAATTTTGTTTACGTAAGGTAAACCGGAAATCACTAATATTACATGAGGATAAACATGTATTAACCCTATTATTTAAAACTATTACCTTTATAATTAATTTTTAAAGCTCCCTCAAAAAATTGATTAATTTTTAAAGCTCAAATTTATTATTTAACTTTCTTAGACATAATCCTTTTAAAAAGAAACTCTTGAACATAAATGTATCAAATCAAACATCTTTGCATCAAACTTTTCCTTAAAATCAAATTTTATCGTTTCAGAATCATATACATCAATTCTATGGTTTGTAAAACACAAGAAAGATATTTGACTCTTAAATTTATTATTATATTATATCATTCTTCAATTTCAGTTTTTTATTTCTTCATAAAAATGGAAAAAAAGTAACATAGCAATAGTCAAATCAACCGTTTTGCTTGTCCAGGTATGAAAGAACGAGACAGCATCAGATAACAAAACAAATCTTACGCAAATGAAGAAATAAATGAAAAGAGAAAAGTAGCCATAGACAGAAAAAAACCATTCATAGATACAGCAATATCATTTTTTTACTATCATCAAGCAAACAAATGCTACTACTATATGCTACTGTGCTAGAAACTTAATCCTTCATGCAACTATATAATGATAATGATGATATCTTATCGTATATCAATCCACCCGTGCTCCAAAGATTTCATTATTTATCTTTTCCACACCATTTGACTAATGCAATGAACTTCTTCCTTTCTTTTTCATAGCTAGCTATAGGTGTTCATGTCTTTAACCTAACTGACTGCTTGTCTATCTCAACTATGGCCCAATGGTCAAACTTTGATTTGCTCTGATTTTTTAGCCATAAATGTGCAAACTAGTTTCTATGTTCTGCTAGGTTATTTTTCTACTGAAAAGATCACAAAAAGTCACATAAAGATCACAAAAAGTAGACATCAACAGAACATAGTAATTATATCTAGGAAATCATATGTTACAAGAAATTGACAGAATGACTAAAGTGTTAGACGCTCAATAGTAATTGTCATCGATGAACAAAATAATAAATGTATTAATTCATCGACAAGTCGCCATATTTATAAGTTTGTATTCATCAGATAATTTCAACTTAACGACTACGATTATAATTAGAATATGTAAGGGTTGCACCAGGGCCGTTCCTAGAGTTTTAGAAGTCTTAGACATAATATAAGAAAAGAGTCTCTTACATAATACATCATAAAATTTGTTAGTTCATTGCTGTGATTTTATTAATTCTTCATTTCATTTTTTCTTTTTCCGTTTTCCACTATCAAATAAATATTTTTTAGGTAATATCTGAAAATAAATCAAATACTCCATAAACACCAAAACAAAATAAAATATCATAGAAATATAAAACAATACCAGATGCAAAGTAGACTAAAATTTTAACACCTAAGAATAATAACACCAAAAAAGTAAAGTATATCAACATATAATTAACTAAATTTTAAACTATTGGATGCAAAATTCATCAATGTTAAACTCATAACAACAATAATACATGATACAAAATTAGTGTTAGACTTTTTAGAGGAATCATAGATACAAGAACTCTTTTGTATACTAGAAGTACACCATTCCTCTTTGTATATGCTATAATTATCTCTAACAAGTTCATTATGATGATACATGAATGTGTCTTGCATTATCAAATTCAACTATACATCATTTCAATCAATTCAAGAAAGTTGACATTACTATATTAAGATTAATTTCTCTAATAGGTCCATTTTCAACTAAAATATAATTTGTTTTGTTATGCAAATTATCTCAATTTATTGAATAATAAATATCACTAATATTTTTAATATTAGGGAAACACATTATTAGGAACAAACGGCCCAAAAAATATCACCAATTTCTACGATAATAATTTTCTTGATACATTATTAAGAACAACCAATTTTTTTTATAGGGAAGGTGTATATAGACATTTTTATGCTATATAGGAGTACATATAGAAAATTGTGCCAAAATGACTAAAAACATTAACAAACTTCAGCCTAACTCTTTATCATGTCAATGTTTGGGGCCTTTATGTGAACTTTGCTATATATACCTCCAATAAACAAAATATTTCTATATATACCCCTCCATAAAAAATTGGGCCCCCTACCAGAAAGGGCCCTAGGCCGTCGCACCCCCGACCTATGGTCTAGGGACGGCCCTGGGTTGCACTTGGTAATTATTTGGTTGACTTACTTAAGAAATCAGGTTAAAACGACTAGGTCATGTCAGATTCTTTTCTTTGAATTATTTGGTAACTGAACACCATGAACATAGTTTTATGAAAGCTCCATGCGCGTCACCGCATAAGAGCGCATCAAGATCAATCATGGTTGTTTTGTTCTCTATAAAGACCTCTAGGATACACGCCGCAAAATCCAGAGACAATTATAACTCTCCTTGTCTATATAAGTGTGACTCTACATCACACTCCAGATACACTTTCACTCACACAATTTTCTCACGCAATCCACCTCTTTCATATAGTGACTTGAACGTTGGATTGCTAACCTATCTGTAGACACCTTTCTCCTAAGATGACGAAGCTTGCTCTCCTCCATACTAGAACACTGCGAACCACCACAACAGTAGCCATAGTTCTTAGAGAACAACCACTTCATCTTTCTGATCTTCACCAGACAGATCACTAACCAATTCCTTCTGAAAAATCATTTTGCATTTTAAAAGCAAGACATGAAAAAGATTATGATGACATTCTCCAAGACTAACATATCTATTTTCCTAAAATTTTGCCTCTTATTAACCACCTCCAAGTACTGGTTTTCAAGTTGAAGCCTTCCTTAGGTTTGCCCCCACTGATAGACCAAGATAAGTAAAAGAAAGAAAAAAAAACCTTCTTGCTTAAAAAAAAATGCCGCCACATTCAAGAAGTTGTCATCCACATTAACCCCAAACAACCTACTTTTTATAAGGTTAACTTTTAGTAGACCACTCACTCAAAAAGTCTAAATTCCTCACCACTTCAATTAACTCATCATTGGTATAAAAAAATTACTATATATACTATTCTTAGTGACTATGCCCCTTAAAAAATATGAAAATTTCTCAAATTTTTTTAAAGTATTTAATAAATATTCAAACTGCTTTTTTTTTTTTCTGAAGTTTTTCATTTTCATGAAACATACATTTTCAAGTTTTGAAAACGAAAAAAATTAGCTAGATTAAGTCAATGCTACACCTAAATATTCAAAAAAAAAAAAAACAGAGAGAGAGAAGAAATGCGAATTTAAATGTTTCAGTTTTTTCACTTTTTGAAAATTTTGAAATATATTTTTCACATTATAAAAAGGGAAAAAAAATGTTAGAGTTGGTTTTAGTGTATGTTAAGGAGACGCTGCACATAAAAAAAAGGAAGTTATCGTAATGAAGAAAAAATAAAATGTTTGTTAAGGACGATTCATTTCTATAAAAATAGTGATAAAAGTTTTTTTTTTTTGTTGAAAATTTTATAATTTAAAAAATGTAACACAATTGTTATTCTTGTTTCACTTTGTTCACAAGTAAAAGTGTAAAACTATTAGTATAAATTTTAAAACATGATAATAGAAAATAGTTATAGGTCTAAATTTGTCACATTTAAAAGCTAAGGTATAATGTGGGAGGCAAAGTTAGAACTTAGATTTAATAGCTAAAATATAAGCTAGAACTTCTTTAAAAAAAATATAGGTTTTAACTTATATTTTTTAAATATAAGGGTATGAGGACTAAGTGGAGAGGTCTCGACTAAAGTTTTCAAAAAATATACAACCTTGGCAGTAGTTGGGCCTCATGAATGAGATTTGTTGGAGGATTGCTTTTTAGGCCCCTCCAATATTTCTTTAGGCCCCTTTAAAATACGAAAATAACTTTTATAAGACGTCCGGTAGTTAAATACCGGAGCCTTCCGTAGATAAACACTAGTAGTTCATTTTACTTTTTCACATTTTGCACCTTTGGTATGTACACAAAGGCAGATTTTCAAATTTGCACATACGGTAGTTTGAAAAGCAACTTATTCCTTCCTTCATTCCAATCCCATATAACTACCGAACATCTTATAAAGGTTATTTTCGTATTTTTAGAGGTCTAAAGAGATATCGAGGGGGCCTAAAAAGCAATCTCCGATTTGTTAATGTAGCCCACAGTATAAAGGATCGGTAATTGTAGCCCACAGTTAATGTTCTGAATCTCAAGACAATAAAATTTATAGTTTCTTTTCCCACCCAATGTATTTTTAAAAAGTACCCCTGTCTAAATTTATTTATCCTTTTTTTTGTGGTGTCCGGGGTTCGAACCCCGGACCTTATATATATTATGCATTATCCTTAGCAACTAAGTTAAGCTCGCAGAAACCTAAATTTATTCATCAAAATGAAGAAAAAAACATTTTGTCAAAATTTATATTTCTACATACGAGAAAAATTTGTTTTTTTTTTGTTTGAATTGACAAATTTAAATGGGCGTGTGCTTTTTAAGTCTCTTTGGGAGATATATTGGAGAATTTTAAAGTGTTAAAACTATATTTTAAAATATATTTGATATTTTAAAAATAATAAACAAAATAAAACGATAAATTATTATTTATCGACATAATACTTCAATCACATTTAAATGTTTAATTAATTTTAAAAAATATTTTATATTAAAAATTCATAGCCCTGTGATCACTTCTTCGTTTTTCCCTCGTCAACTTATCACTTACACTTTGATAATTGGTTCCTTATTTCCTTATCAATAAAGTATACATACATCATCATGTCTTTGACTCTTTGCTTATAGTCAACTTTTAACTTTGAAACGAATCCTACCTTATGTCGATTTGCACAAACAAATAAAGGAAAATGTACATTCAGGAAAAGTTAGAGGAGATTGAATTCGCAATACATACAGTAGAAAATAAATGTTATATATGACAATTAATTAATAAAAAAAAACTTTTGTGCAGTTACAAAAGTTTGGACACAGTACACGTAACAAATTAAATCCTAATCCTATGCGTGAAGTTTTAGGCTTTGTTTGGATGACGAAAGAAAGTGCAAGTAAAGAAAGTGATATGAAAGAATGTTAAAGGAAAGAAAGTGAGTAGAAAGTGAGATGATTGTTTTAGTTGTTTGGTATGATTGAAGCCCATATACTTTAAAATGGGTGACATATCGGATCATTAAATTTTATTTTATTTTAAAATAATTTCTGATACTTTTTCGATACTTCCCGATACGTATCGGAAGAGTATCATATAATATAAATTTTATTTTTTTATATTATTTTGATTTATATTTTTTTCTTTAAAAAGTAAGAAAAAAACATTATATTACTGTAGTACTAACAATGTTCCTTTTGGATATAATATAACATTGATGATGCTCTAATTAGGATATATTGTATATGTAATTGACTAATCATCACTCTCTTAATCGTCAATATTACTTATTTATGTTGATATGTTATGAGCCTATGACTGGTTTCTTGTGTTTGTTAATATATTTGCATATTAAAAAAAATTGTTATAATTATATCGTACATTTAGTTATATAATTTTTTTATTAACGTATCCCGGCCGTATCGTATCTTGATTTTTGAAATTTTTCCATATCGACATATCAGTGTCGTATCATATCTGTATCATATCTTATATCCGGGCTCCATAGATTCAAAGTGATAATAAAGTGTAAGGAAAGAAAGATGTAAAATTAGTGATTGTCACATATACCCATATTTTAAAATGTGACATTATTTATACATATAAATTAATTTTGATATTTAATATTTATTTATATAGTATAGATGTAAGTATATTTAACGTATCTATATTATTTTCTCAGTTTTCCAATAATTTATATAAATATGATATGATAAATGACTTCCATAAAACAAAGAAAAGAAGGGAGAAACTAGAGTAATAAAAAATTCAAAAATGTGGACTGTTTTGTCATTTTCCTGGACTAGCACCTCTACTCCCTGCTTTCTTCGCACTTATGGGCGGAAAGCATTTTGGACGTGGGGCCCACAATAACCATTCTTTCCACCCTATTTGTCAGAGCAACCAAACTATGGATGGCACAGGTTCTTAGAAACTTTCCCTTGTATAGCTTTATGTCGTTGCACAATCAGTCGAACCAAACAATGCGCTAGTGTTAGCCACCTCCCATCTTTTCTAAACTTTTCTCTCTTTTCATTCTTCTATTGTAGGGGTGATTTTTGGTCATTTTTGAACTAAAATCACCTCTCAACACAATTTGTTTATCTCTTTTTATTTAAATAAGTGGTTATTTACATATATTCAATTCTTTATTCGTGTTTTTTAAGTTTTGTTGTCTTGTATGTCGTTGTATTTGTTCGTCGTCTTCCGTGTCGTTTGTTGGTTTTTTCCATCTTAGCTTGGTGTTCATTGGTTCAGATTGACTCAATCATATCCATTCATTATAGATCTGATGAAGACTTTGACGTTAACGTAGCAGATTCGAAAGAATAATATTTCAGTTACTTCTATTTCTCCATATTTCTAATCACTTTTTTTTTCTTTTGTTGTAAGCTATTAAGATTGTTTGGAGATTCATTATTTTCTCTAATTTTTAGCAATCTTGAATTTGTAATGATCTATGTATTTTTTTATTTGAACGAATAAATATCTCTTTTACTAAAACAAAAAAAGAGTTTGGACGAAAGATTTGAGCATACTATATAAATTAAAAAATATAAAAAGAGAAAAAAAATTAAATAATGTATATTTTCTCAAATAATTTAAATGATATATTTTTATATTTGTGTGTTCAAAACTAATATTTATATTTAAAATGAATATGTTAAATTTCAAAATTAAATAAAACAAATATAAAAACATATTTTGTGTTTGTTTTTCTTTCCATAGAGTACTTCACATACTAGAATATGAGCTGACATATGAGAGTAATGTTTAACATTACGCAGTTTATTATCCGCTTGTATTCTATTTGTATGTAATTTTTAGCATATATAAAGTATTATTCGAAAAACTATATTAATATAACAGGTCTCCTACTCATATATACAGTTGTATATGCATCGTTGTTTCCCTTTTCAGATTAGAAAGCAAATCACCGTAGTTTGTGAAGATTTCCACTAGGAACTGTCTGCCTAAAGTGGTGCAAACAATTCAAAGGTGCGGAAAGAAAAATGATTGCAATGCCAACATGGTTAGAAAAGCTTCAAAGGCATGAAATAAGCAACTTTTTTTTTTTGGGTTAGAAAAGCTTTAAAATGATCTAAGTTGTTTAAAAAGAGAGAAATATATACACGAAACAGTGTATTTTAACTATGAGAAATGATATTTATACAACCATTTTTGATAATTTTTGTGATAACTTTCTCTTTCATACTCAGATTATGTTTTTATTGTCTTTCTCTATTGCTTTAGTTTTTGTGTTAATACCTTATTTTCTTTGTAAATTTATGGTTGTCTCAAAAATTGTCATACAAATGTTTCTTCAAATACCATAACCTTTAACTAACATTGGAGATTGTTTTTATTTTTTATTGATCACCATGTTATAAATAAGGTATTTTCATTTCTATTTGATGGTGTCCAATCTCCAAAGAAGAATTTGTTAGACACGCAACATGAGTTCTACTTTTCCAATCAAAATTTCTCCATACACGAGAGTTAGAGATCGAATTTGTAACCACTAGTTGTGAGTCGCACCTATCCCACTTTGCATTTGCTTGATTCAAGAAAAATCGTACTGACAAGGGATTTTTCAATTTGGAAGAACCTTTGAGGTGAATTAAGAGTATGAACAATATTTTCGCTACCCTTCAAGCTGACTGATCAAGTTTAAGCTTGGTGAGAGACTCCAATGAACTGGGCTATATTCAAGGAGTATTTCTTGGAGATGTATTTTCTAATGGATCTACTAGACAATTTAAGCAAGGAACCATGTTTGTAGGAGACTGTATTGCTTGTCTTTAAATATGAAAAGTTAATATGGTATGCACTTACACACAAAAGATAATGGAGTATAGTTCTAGCATTAGACATACACAAATTATACATATAAATATACTACCAAATATTTTTTTTTAATAAAAAATATCAAGAGTGTTGAGCTAAAAACAAACTCAAAGTAAGTGTACTATATCGCAGAAGTAGTATAAAAGATTATCGTATCCACATGGATTAATTAGTAAGTACCAAACTAATTAGGATTATTTATTATTTAGACGAACTAGTAGAATAATTTCGAAATAAATTAAAATTAATGACGATGAAGGATAAAACGCGGAGTTGTAAATCAATAGAGAGAGGTCTAGGGTCACAATTTTACTTGCAAGTTTTGATTCCCTTATGTCTAGTTCTACATGAATTCCTTTATTTTTATTCAATCACCAATCCCTTTACTAGAACTATTAATCTGTTTGATCATTCGTGATTAATATTCTTTTTTCTAAATTAACACTTTGTTTGATCATGCAAATATTTCAAATTCAAGAAAAGCATAAAGTGTAAACAAGTTGAATGTTTGGAAGACTAAAATTAAGGTTTGATCATGCAATAATCCTAGCCTCAATTATCCTATAAGTCCACCAATTAACTGTAGTACGCTCGCTGATCATTTAGCAGATTGTTAACATGCAAATGTTTGATCAATCCTATTCATGTGATAAAATCAATAAGATAAACTTAATTGAGATGAAAACTGAAATTTAAATTATAAATTAGAACACTACAAAGTCTCTTAACTTGCAAGATCTACCTAAACCCTATAAAAATATTTTACTATCCATAATCAAGAAGAACACTAAAATTGAAAAAGAATTCATGAAATTAAGAGTAAGAAATAAGCCTGAAAAGAAGGAAAATTCTTGCTCCAAGATCTCACTCTTTTACCTTCACGTTGAAGCTTATCTTACTCTAGCTTAGCTTGTTTTGATGATGTTAGTGCTAGCTTATTTTGATGATGTTTCATTGTTAGTTATCCTGCCTCTTGTCATTTTAGCCATAGAATATGTTAAAGCACCTTAGCATTTGTATGTCTCTAGCATCTTGTGATTCTGTGTGGTTCAAGCAAACTCATTTACATTGTCAAAATCATTTTCTGCATATGTGAATCGATTCATTTTAGTCTGAATCGTATCACACAAAGTTTCTGACTTTGTGTGAATCGAATCATGCAACATTGAATCGATTCACTTTTGAATCGACTCAAAGTTAATTGACTTGTATCACAAAATCTTTCTGACTTGTGTTAAATCGATTCAAAATATTTTTAATCGTATCAATCTTCATCGTGGGTTCTTTTGAATCGATTCAAAGCTTGTATGATGCGTGTCAATCTTCATATCATTTTTCTCTTCTCCAACTTTGAATCCAACTGTCTGAATCGATTCAAGCATTTAATGAATCGATTCAAATATTTGTTTTTGAACGAAAGTTTGCACTTCCTCCCTTTTTCTATATATACTCACTTCCTCAAAACTCCCAAAACATTGAATCATTTACATCTATTCTCCCTAGATCTCAAAAACTCATTGTTCATAAATTCTTCAAGATTAAACACTTTTTCTTATAACCACTTTGTGATTTGAGTCATATGATTTGCTAGGGTGCTCGTTGGGATTGTAAGTTGGTTCTTTCAAGGAAATTGGTTGGGCTTAATCATGGTTCCGAAGTGAAGTGAATAATCTCATTCCACCTCCAAATGTCTTGGGGGTCTTTCTAATTGTTCTTGCAATCGAAGGGGATTCGTTTACTGGACGTAGCATCGAAGACTTGAGTGAAGAGTTTGAAGGGGTGCATGTGTAATCAAGGATTCGAAGATTCAAGGAGCACTAAATCCAAAGGTTATTTGAGTTCTTACATAGGGGTTGAAGAACTAGGATTGTTCCAAGGAACTCTTGTAATCACATTTGTATTCAACATTATTACTATTAGTGGATGACCTTGGTGGAGGCGTTTTTTACCAAGAAGAGTTTACGTAGCCCTAAGCGAGGACGAATGGGTGAACAACTATAAAAATATCGGTGTCATTCTCTTTTCCTTATCCTCTTTAATTCCCGTTAATTGTATATGTTAATTGATAGTGCATAAAATTGATAATTGATCTAAGTAATTTTTGATAAAAATTGATCCAACTCCTTGAGTTAGGTTTTACTATTGTGGTTGGATCAATTAGTTTCAATTCCTATACAATTCATAAATGCATACACATTGTGTTTTTGGTTGATAGCTTGTTATATTTCATTATAGGTTTGGATTTGAAATTGTCTAGTTTTGCAAATTGTCAAGATTTATTAATATTTGATTGTAATAAGATTTACATGGTGAACTTCTCAATTCTATTGTAAATCTCATTGACGCATAGCTTTAACTTTTTCTAATTGTTGTGATTGCTTAAGCGGATTTCTAATTAGTCAAAACTTTCCAAATCGTTTTTGATAAATCTCCGTAAAACTTTTTAAATCGCTATTCACCCCCTCTAATGCGCAACCTTATTGGCCACATAGTATCTAGGATTATCTTCGATGATTGGTCGAAATAGCACGACTGTATTCTCTTATGTTAAAGATCGGGTATGGAAGAAAATTAATTCTTGGAGTAGCAAATGCCTATCCAAAGCATGTCGCGAGGTCATGATCAAATCAGTTCTGCAAGCAATTTAGTCATATGTTATGAGCATTTTTATGCTACATCCAACTAATATTTCCACCATCGAGAAAATGATGAACTCTTTTTCGTAGGGACATGGTTGATCGAGTAACCGTGATATTCATTGGATGTTGTGGGAGAAGTTATCTATGCATAAGGTTTATGGCGGTATGGGTTTCAAAGATTTAACAACTTTTAATCTGGCGATGTTAGGTAAACAAGCTTGGAAGTTTTAGACTGAGCCTCATTCTTTGGTTTCCCGTATTTTCAAGGCGCTTTATTCCCCTAAAAATTGTTATATGACAGCTTCCTTGGGTCACGATCAGAGTTATGTATTGGCGGAGCATTTTGAAGGCTCGTTTCATTATTAGAGGTGGAGGTGCGGTGGTGCATCAAATCTGGTGCCTCAATCCCCATTCTTAATGAACCATGGTTAGTGAACATAGCTAGATTTGACGATAACATTCCAAAATGTACCATTGTTACAGATTATTTCGATGAATAGTTTAATTCATCTTCTATCAAAAATTTGGAATCATGAAGTTATCCATCAAGTGTTTGATAATGATTTGGCTTCATCTGTTTTAAAGACTCCTTTGTTGGAACAAGTGGTTTAATACAAGATGATTCAGAAAACCAAAAGGAACATGGTGTATATTGTCAAGAGTGCCTATCATCTTTGTGTTCAAGATTTGATTGATACCTCCCACCTTCGTAAAGTAGGGAATTGGTCAAGGATATGGCGGTTGAAAGTCCCTCCAAAGGTTAAAAACTTAATTTGGAGTATGTGTCGTGGATGCTTACACATCTGTGTTAGGTTGCAAGATAAATGAGTACATTGCCCCCTCACTTGTGTCACTTGTGACAACCTTAATGAAGATCTTAAACATGTTTTCTTTGACTGTTCTTTTGCTATGCAGGTCTGGCTTAGGACCGAGTTTTGGGACGCTGTGCACCATGCTTGCACTCAAACTACAAGTGTCGTTGACACTATTTTCGAATTAGTGAAAGCCTTTCTCGTGAAGATGTTCAATGATTTGCATGTCTCTTCTGGAGTTTTTGGAATCACAAGAACCTTATGTTTTGGCAAGAAGTATCTGAAACTATAGCTCAAGTTGTTCACAGAGCTTTTCAACTCATGGAGGATTGGAACTTTGCCAATGTTCCTCCAGTGGTAGCATATAGTAACTGTTCCGTAGCTCACAACTTGACTTCCAACTCCACACTTTCTCAGGTGGATACTACTACCTCATCTTCTGCTAATATTCATGAGGGACAAAATGAGCAACGAACGCATCCAGGTATGTCCCCAATTTCGTGGCAGCGACCACAAAGTCGGCAAGTAAAATGCAATGTGGATACTTCTTTTTTCGGAACAGCTAAATAAGACATGAATATGGATGTGTATCCATGATGAAGATGGTCTGTTTGTTCTTGCTAAAACTATCTTGATTCCGATTATGCATGCTATTAAAAGTCGGAGAAACTATGTGTCTCTATTACATGTTTGAGTGGTTAAGTGACATGAGGTTTGACAAGGTCGATTTCGTCCTAGAGTCAAAACTCATAACGTACGCTTTCAACCATAACCGCCCAGATGTTAATGAATTTGGACAAATTATCATCGCTTGCACAAGACTTTTCAGCTCTTACTTCACAAACTCAAAGGTCTAGTTTAATCGGCGATAAACAAATGAGGTAGCTCACACCCTCGCCAGAATTGCCACATTATCAGCTAGTGCCACTATTTATTATAATGTACCTTGTTGTATTAAACATCTTATTATTAATGAAATGCCATAAACATCTTTTATTTAGAGGAGTGATATTTGTACAACCAATTTTGTACAACTCTTGTGAGAACTACTTTTCTCCTCTTTTTATTGGACAAAAACAATGGAGAGTATGAGAGAGAGTTGTTTCAAAAGTTGTCAAAAAATAAATTGACAAATATCATTTCTCTTTATTGAAACAAAAATGAACATCCTTAAAAAAAAGTTTAAGAAGGAACAAAGCAAAGTATTGAGCAAATGGTCACTTTAGTCGTTCACTCTGCACCTCGCTGTTACATAGGTTCCTGACTCAGGATTAAATACAAAGAAGTCCTTGACTCTGCACTTCCGTTATCACTTTAGTCCTTGACGTTAAATAATTTTGTTAAATGTGTCACAAGGACTAAAGTGAAAGTAGAAAATTGTCACTTTAGTCCCTAAACCAAAAATCAATATCCCCAACTTGAATGTAAAATCTCTAAATCCCAAAATATCATCCATAAATCCCTTAAATTGAAAATCTCAAATCCATAATTTATTATCTTATTTGACAATATTAATATAACATTTTTTTTTGTTTTTGTTCAAAATATAGTGTTCTTTTATTTAAAATTTAAAAATAGAGATTAATAATATCAGCATAATTTTATTTGTTACTCAATTTGTTGTTTAATGCTGTGGACAAAGTTTTACCCTTAAGTATAAAAAAATACATAAAACTTTCAATACAATTTATAAAACATACAATATTCAATACATTTTTTTTGAATAAACAATAGTCAATACATCTAAAGAAAAAAAAGTCTGCAATATTGTTTAGAAAAAAGTCACTTTTTTTTTAACAAGAGAAAAAAGTTACATATTAGGGTATATTTTTTTGAGATTTAGGGATGACATTTAGAGATTTAAGATTCAAATTGGAGATATTGATTTTTGTTTAGGGATTAAAGTGACAATTTTCTACTTTCACATTAGTCTATGTGACACACTTAACATAATTATTTAATGTCAGAGATTAAAATGATAACTGAAAGTACAGAATCAAGACTTTTTTGTATTTAATTCTAAGTGACTTATTTGACCATTTGCTCGCAAAATATTTAATTAAATTGAGTTAGTACGTGCTAAACATATAACGGTCAAGAAGAAAGGGAATTACCATATGCACCACGCTATCATTTCCTTTTACTTTACCGTTACCTACAACAAAGAATAAAGTACGTAATTCTTTCAATCTAACAACTCAGTGCTCACATAGTCACATAACTTAGGTCAATACAATAATGGAAACTAAGCCTAATCCCAACAAGCAAAAACAAAAAAATAATTCCAAAAAAATGTGAACAAAGAGTATTTTATTTTTTTACCAAACCCCACAATCCCACATGCTCTTCCTTCTAAGACATTCAAAGAACATTAGCAGAATCCCACTTCAAATCAAGTATCCACTTTCTCTCTAATTTTACTTCCAGATCCATCTTTGGAATCTCCAATAAACAAAACATGCAAGAAATATATCCCAACAACAACAATAACAATAACAAACAACCTCAAATCTCCGAAATGTTTCAGAAATTCGCCTTAGCTTTCAAAACCAAAACCTTCGAATTCTTCAACGACGAAGAAAACAACCTCGATGAATCCGATGGTTTTTCTCTCCTCGACTCCACCGAAGAAATCATCACCGACCAAAAAGTCATCATCATTAAACCCGATCCACCCAAAACGACACCGTCCTCTTCCCCATCCAAAACGACACCATCTTCACCCAAAACGACACCATCTTCACCCAAAACGACACCGTCCTCTTCCCCATCCAAAACGACACTATCCTCACCCAAAACGACACCGTCGTTTACCCCAAACCAATTAACACTACCCGAAACGACGTCGCACGATCTCACCGACTCACCACCCAAAACGACACCGTCGTTTACACAAACGCAATCACCACTACCCAAAACGATGTCGCACGATCTAATCTCATCGATCTTCGCCGCCGTTTCGGCGTTCGAAGCTTCTTATTTCCAATTACAAACCGCACACGTTCCATTCATTGAAGAAAATGTGAAAACCACTGATAAAGTGCTTATTTCACATCTTCAGAGATTATCAGAATTCAAGAAATTTTACTGTAACCCTAATTTGTACCCCACTTTTCCATTTGGGTCTTCATTGGAAGCTGAAGTGGAAGAGAATCAGAGTAAGTTGAGAACACTAGGGACCGTGTCGAATCGGTTGCAATTAGAGCTTGAAAAGAAGCATGATGAGGTTTTTAGGATGAGGAAGAAGTTGGATGAGGTTCAAAAGGGGAATGTGAATTTATCTAAGAAGCTTTGTAATGGGAATGTTAATAGTTGTGATGTTTTGTTGAGTGTTAGGGTTTTTGAATCGGTTTTGCATGATGGGTTTAAAGCGGCGCATAAATTTACGAAGATTTTGATTGGTTTGATGAGGAAAGCAGGGTGGGATTTAGGTTTAGCTGCGAATGCGGTTCATCCGGGTGTTGTTTATTCGAAAAAAGGGCATAATCAGTATGCGCTTTTGTCGTATGTTTGTTTAGGGATGTTTCAGGGTTTTGATTTGGTTAGTTTTGGATTGAGTTCGGAGAGAAGAGACGAAGAAGAATTGATGTCGAATGGTGAGTTTTTTGATTTAGATTTGAAAGGGAGAGATAGTTGTTTGAAGCAATTGTTGGAGCACGTGTCTAGTAATCCGATGGAATTGCTTAGTATTCATCCGGGTTGTGAGTTTTCGAGGTTTTGTGAAATGAAGTATGAGAGGCTTATCCATCCTTCAATGGAGTCGTCGATTTTCGTTAATTTGGATCAGAATGAAGCGGTGTTGAATTCGTGGAGGTCGTTGAGTTTGTTCTATGAGGCATTTGTTGGGATGGCTAGCTCGATATGGACACTACATAAGTTGGCTCATGCCTTTGATCCTGCGGTTGAGATCTTTCAAGTGGAAAGAGGTGCGGAATTCTCCATGGTGTACATGGATGATGTGACAAAGAGGTTAACCTGGCCGAATAAGGGAAGGGCAAAGGTTGAGTTCACTGTTTTTCCTGGTTTTAGAATCGGTAAGGTAGTTATTCAATCGCAGGTTTATGTAAGTAGTTTCAGTTTGGAAGAGTAGTTTGCTTAGGGTTCCTCTTGTACAATACAAATTCATGGACACTTTCTATAGTCAGACGATGCTGCTATTTTGGAGGAACTCTAAATCCTGTTGTTGGCTCTGATCATTGTTGTTAAATAGTGGCTATAACAGTGCTATAGCGTATTGGAATTTGATTAAACTACTATTGTTTCCATGTTACGCAATATAGCATGAAGTGTTGTCAAATTGTGGCTATAATGGAATTTGAACAAACCACTATTTTTTGCGATATGTGATTGATAACACTGGTTCTGGACTTCTGGTTATAGTTTTCCCAGAATTTATGTCAAGAAAGATGCCAATTTGTACCAAACTACGGACGGAGGAAGACAGTGCCGATATAGCCTTATGTACCTTGATTGCTTATTTGCATGATGCTGAAGTAGTGATGGCGTCAAGTTCGACCTGCATTCTGTTCCATTACTCGTGATGATCGGTAGTGTTTCTGCTGGTATTATTTTTTCTCTTGTGCTTTTTTTCCACTACCAGTTTTGTTTTTATGATTTTTATAGTTCACTTGTATAGAGTTAACTGTACAGAACATTCCCTCTATGCTTGGGTACTCTGACAAAAATACATCATTATATTGTGTATGCAACACTTATTTATATATAATAACAAACTAATAACATGTTTCTTCCGCGCATAATAACTCTTGATTTCGGCAATTTTCGGTCATATTATATCATTCAAGTAATATTTATAGAACATAATGTCATTGTCCTATATACTTTTGGAATGAGTATATACCTGAACAGGGTATGTTTGGATTGACGGTTAATTTGACAGAATCATGGTATACTTTTGGAATGAGTATAGACAAAATAGTGTATGTTTGAATTGACGGTAAATTTGACGGAATCATTTATCATGGTATGTCACTGCAATTTTAGCAAATATTACACTTTAGAGCTTCAACAAAGTCATGGTGCTAGTGTTATTTGGATAAACTCACCGACAATCCAACCATGTCATGCACAAAGTGGACTAGTGTTGTATAATTTTTTCTGGCTACCTTGCAGCTTATCTGAAATTTTTCGAAGTTGTCTGACTTTAGTTCAAATTTCAACTCATTATTAGTTTTATGGCTACCTTGACTTGTTATGTGATTTCAATTTAATCACCAAAACATTAACCAAGTGTGTGAAACAAAATGTATCTGTGTTTACGAAAAGACAGATTCTACCTTGTTAAATTATGAAGTGATGCTGTAATTTACTGCAGTATTTACTACACACTAACAATTAAATAGTTACCATACTTCAAACCTAAAACTTCTGTCAAAAAGTTTTAATCTGAGGCAATTAATAGCGCTCATAAATTAATTTTGTGTGTGAATAAGCTGAGATTATTACTAAAGTGAGTGGTTTCCTCATTTGAAATTGACATTCTTAAATATGGTTCACATCACCCACTGAAAAATTAAAAAGGGTTCGCATCTAATAAATGTTATCTTGACTTTCTCAATTTCTTAAATGATTGATTCTGCACCCTATTTATTCATTTATCAAAGATCCAAATTTAAATTTACATTGGCTAACAGTTTAATTCTGTACCCTATTTAACAAAAGACACAATGATAGAAAATTCATCAATGACAATTATCAATACATTTCATTCACATTAGAACCATAAAATAGATACCGTTCACTAGAGCTTAAATGCTCATATTCCATCCTGATACTGTTATAAACAAAAAAAGAAAAAAATACTTTTTAGATTTATCAAAAAAGATTAATATATAATTTATAATATAGACACTTCAATTCAATAAATCTAAACAGTAATTTTTTTATGGGTTTTGTCTTGGCAATAATTACATAACTTTTTATTTTAAAATTACTTATTTTAATACTTTAACCAATGCTTCAAAGACACTAGTTAACATTATCTTTTTATTTATTTATAATTATGACATAAATTACAAAGCTTGAAGAGGGTTCTTTTTTTTTATTTTTACGGGATGCTTGAAGTGGCTTGTGTTTAAAGGGTTTTGTTAACGAGTACTTATAAAACACTCTTTAAATATTCTAAAATAAACCATTAATTTTCTTAAAAATTAAATATTTCGATTTTCAATATATTGAATACACACATTTTTATAAATATTCATCACTTATGATCTTTAAAGAGTGTCCATGAAACACTCGTTAATATTTCTTTTGTTCAAATAATTTTGAGTGTTATATAATGGCGTAAAGAACTTTTGGGAATAAAACTTATAAAACTTTAAAGTCTAACCGCGTTACAGTTGTCGGCTGGTGTACTTTGAATTTGAAGAAATTGGCAGAATATATTTCATGAAAAAAGAGTAATATTTGCTTTTTCTTTAGAGTTAAACAAATATTATAAATTTAGGCTTAATTAAGTATTTGGCCTGATGTGTTTATTTTAAAGTTTCATTTTGACCTTGTATTTTGGTCACGAATATTTTAACGTTAAACCAATTGTTCCTTTCCAATCAAATAAAGTTTGTTTTTGGTCAACTGTCAGTCACATGGAATGCAACTCTAGGTGATATTGAGGCTTAGTAAGATATTTTGATCATTTATAATTTTGGAAAATTCTATGGTGAAATCATCAAAATAACTTTTTTAGTAAAGTTAACACTATAACATCAAAAATGTAATGAGTAATATCTCATTGTTTGTACAATGACATCAAAAGTTCAGTCCTCATAGTATCATCAATTCATCAGATATATAAGATTACACTTAATCTAATTTTATTCTACCTTGTTATAAGTGTAACACCCCACAAAGTGTAACACTTAAGACTATCACATAATAT
>Ga0315914_1004090_pt1 | contig 21866 bp, 9 predicted proteins | sample MpolenodulesMG_FD_203920 | JGI IMG/M metagenome (GOLD analysis project Ga0315914, IMG submission 203920) | Medicago polymorpha root nodule microbial communities from Los Angeles, California, United States - elongated nodules | ecosystem: Host-associated > Plants > Roots > Nodule | place: USA...
TAATGAGATTTAATTATTTAATGATGATAAATAAGTTAGTTTGTACACTGTTTTTCTACTATTGAATATATAATTTTCACTATAAAAATAAAAGAAATATAATGAGTTAATGGTGAAAAATTAGTTAGTTTGTACATGGTGCAATACTAGTTTGCTTGTTTATATTAAACAAAGCCACATATATTATATAATATAATTAACTGTAATTATTCAAAGAATACGGATTGTGTTGAATTTTTATGTAAAAGGAAGGGAAGAAAGGTTAGGTTCATTATTGATAATCCTATATCCATAAGTCGCCTGACTCATTACGTCAAAAACAAAATCACATGACCCATGAGTTGGAAATCTGTAGACCACATTATATATGGCAAATAATGACATCCACGTAGGTGGCAATTCATGTAGGATTTAGTTGAGCGACCATGAATACTAAGAAAAAAAAGTTGATATTTGAACAGTGTAATAACTTTTGGATGCAGCATAAAAAATATTATTAAATAGACAACCATATAAAAATGCAGAGTTAAACAACTTTTAAATTGTCTAAACAAATTTTTCTAAGAAAAAATTAGCAAGAACAAAATCTTATTATGTACATGTCCCTTCGGCAACTTTTCCATACATTCTAAAACCTAAGTAGATGTCCAATGTATTTTCCCTCAAAAAATAATCCAATGTATCATATATTAGCTCAAAAAATCTGATGTATTATTATATATGTAAAGAAAAACATGTGTACATATAATAATTTTCCTTTTATAAAATATGTTTATTTTTTGTTTTACGTCTTCAAAACACTAATAATAATAATAATAGTGAATGTATTAAGAAATAAATGTGTACATATAATAGTTTGAAATTGGGTTTATATTTCAAAATAGTTTTTTTTTTCCTTCAAAAGGGTTTATAATTAAGGAAATCTTATTTTTAAAATAATTAAAGACATTTTTTTTTTACCATACATACATACATACATACATATACATGCGTCAAGATAGCGTTTTAAACTTTAAGAGCTATAGTAGAGGGTGTATGATAGCTCTTTATACTTATAATTGATATAATAAGATGGTTTATGACATCGTTTTGTACCTATAACCGCTATTACACATTGGTTTATCATAACGTTTTTTTTAATATAAACGCTATTATAAAATATCCATATTTAATATCTGTCACATTTAAGTAAATCCAATAGAGAATGGAGGAAGCAAACATTTACAATATAAATGCAATCATTGTTAACTTAAGGTTGCAAACATTTACAATATAAATGCAATCATTGTTAACTTAAGGTTGCTTGTGTGTGCTCAGGCGGGGGAGCAAATATGAATTTAATAAATTCATATTAGTTGGAATTTACTAATATGAATTTAAATCCATATTTGCTCCGCTGCCTGTGGATATACAAGTCATCAGTTAAGAATATGCGTTTATATCTTCATTTACTAATTAATTATCTATTGCGGGCACACAAGTCAGACTATGTGATTAATTAGAATAGACAAAATATGTGTCTAATTGAATGATTTTAATTGGTTGATAGTGTAAATTTGTTTTACACTTTCAGTCTATTCTAATCTTCATCTACTAATTAATTATCTATTGTGGGCACACAAGTGAGACTATGTGATTAATTAGAATAGACAAAATATGTGTCTAATTGAATGATTTTAATTGGTTGATAGTGTAAATTTGTTTTACACTTTCAGTCTATTCTAATTAATCTCTTTTAACTATACCTTGTCAATGAAATAGATGTTTTCAATTGAGAAAACAACAGGCAAAATATGTTATTCGTTGAGTGCAAGGCAACTTTCAATTACATTTGGAAACAATCCTCTACATTGGTCTTGGAGACAAGTTCAAGGCTCACGGTCTGTTCATCATCCTAATTCTCTAATTAAAAAGTGTAATATATATATTCTAGGGTATGGAACAATAACATCCATTGACACACAAAAATGATCAAATTTGTTCTCTACTTACCTTTAAAAATATAATCTTAGTAGTTATATTAGTTGATCAATTTTTTTAAAATTAAATATGTTTTTAGTCTCTATAATTATTTTAAATTTTATTGTTAGTTGATGTATGACTGCAAATACTTTCTAATTCCTATGAATTACTAAAATGACTTTCTAGTCCCTCTTAATTTTATCGTGTATATGATATTGAAACTAAAAATGAAAAATTTTAAAAAAAAATATATTTAACCATTTTATTATATAGAGAAAACGGGTCCAATTTGTGATTGAAAAGTGAACATATTTAACAAGTTTCTACCCCTATTTGGGATTTTGTGTGTAGGTTTGCAGAAGTTGCTGAACTTAGAACCATTTGTTGGCTAGAAACTAGAGGGAGCATAAACAATGAAATGTTGTCACCAAAAACAATGTATGGAGCATATCTAAAACTGAAAAATGCGGATTGTGCTTATGGGTTAGATTTGTTACCATGTATACGTTCAAACTGCAAAAGAAATGGGAAAGCCTCTTGTCTTTGCAATTGTGAGCATAAAGATGAATGGTTGGAGATTGAGTTAGGGAGTTTCTACACTGAAAAAACTCAAATTCAAGAGGTGAGAATGTGTCTCAAGGAAGTCAAAGGTGTGCACTTAAAAGGTGGATTAATTTTTGATGGAATTGAACTAAAGCCAAAAGCTTATAGATCATAACATCATTATATGATACTATTTTGGATAGAAAAATGTTAGATAATTACTAGTTATGTTAGTTTTTATCAGTCGAATTATGAACCTCCAACTTCTGGTCGGATTTATTATTGTTAATTTCTCATGCTTTAAAAACTCATATGGTGTCCTTTTATCAACCAAGCAACCTACATAAGACAAAATTCTTCTATGATATTTATAGTTTTTATTGAGTGATATGTGTACATTTGTCTCTTTTTAAATGTTCTTTTAGAAAACTTGATGTTTTTAGTTTTTCAAAATAGCAAACAACTTATATCACTTGCTTGATTAAAAAAATGTTATGAAAAACTCAGTTATGGGTGTAATGTGTAAATACCCTTCACGCTTGTCTATGCCCCCAATCCTTTGTATATCTATTTTTTATTGAGTAAATAGGCAATTACCCCCTAAAATTGTAAGTTTCGTCAATTACCTTTTGAAATTAACAAAACTTCAATTACCCCCCTGAAATTGCACAACGTTAATCAATTTACCCCCTCTGTCAAATTCTTCTGTTAGTCAACATGACGTTTTGCAAATACCTCTCATGAAGTTTTGCACTTATGTGCAAAATGTCCCCCGAACTTGAAAATTTATATATTTTTTTTCTTATCATTGACTCAAAAGATATTAAAGACAAACAATTAACCATTAACTTAGAGTATACTCTACGGATGGACCTTAGAATTTTCAGTTTTGTAAGATTTGTATATTTTCTGTTGAAGTGGGAATTGTTATTTTGTTTTTTATTTCAAAATAATTGAGTTATGAACAATTAATTTCAAAACAAAAAAATATTTTATTTGAAACTAAATAACATCAACAAATGAATTCAAAGTTTGATATGATCAATTACTTTTTTGATAAGATATATTATTAAAAAATTAAAGAATGGATAAAATATGTCCAAAAAATCAATAAAAATAGTTCTTTTTTTTTTTTTATGAATAAATTTTATTCAATTTTAGCGTCTTTTTATTTTTAAAGAGACTATTTAGTTTGAGGGACAAAAAACACACATATTTTGTAAAAGATGCTTTCAAAACAAGGACTTGAATTGAAATGTATGTAGGGACCAAATTTTAAAAAAATATTTTATAAGGATTAAAAATATATCTAACCCTGATATAAAACAAAGAATGATTGCAAAGAAGATATTACTGAAATACCTACATAGTTGATAATCTACCACTTTGTAGCTTAAGATAACCTGCACAAGGATATACAAGTGCCTGTCATGCAAAGAAGAATATGTAAACCATCTGCTTTCATGATTTATTTTACATTTACATGATAATAAAAGTAAACTTGAAGAGAGAACTTACAACTAGCATTTACTAAACTTTGAATTTATTCATAAAGAAAAAAAAAACATAACTATTTTTATTGATTTCAGGGTATCCAATTTCTGGGTATGCATATAAATCCATGGATGGATTATAGTAGTATTAATATTTCTTCATCTCCTCTTCCACATTTGTCAAGGATAAGAAAAAAAATATAAAATCAAGTTCGGGGAGCATTTTGCACTAACATAAGAATTTGACGGTGGGGGTAAATTGATTAACTCTGTGCAATTTCGGGAGATAATTGAAGTTTTGTTAATTTCAGGGGGTAATTGACGAAACTTACAATTTCAGTGGGGTAATTGCCTATTTACTCATTTTTTTTATATTAATCTACTTTTCATTTTGCATCCAACAGTCAAAATAACCAAATGAGTTGTAAATATTCAAATAATAAATTAATAATATTTTTAATCCATCTATCTCGGCTTTCTTTTAGGGTTGTTGAGCAGCTCAACTAGTTTAAATTAAAGGATTAAAGGAGTTGAGGAGTGAAAACTCTAGAGTTCAATTCATGAAAAGGAGAAAAAATAGTAACATAATTATAATTTAATTAACATATTAACACAAAAACAAATCTATCTCTACTTTTCAACACACACTATTGAAACTAAACATGACCATAATTATTTTAAAAAAAGAAAATGACCATATTGAACATAAGAAGTTCATTCTCAATTATTTTACCACGTAAATTATTTGTTGCCGCTATATATGTTGAGAGATAAGTGTCATTATATTAAAAAGCTCTTATTTAAATATCCAAAATGTATTGTTTGTTTCATAAAAATATAAATTTAGGTTTTTCAAAATTTCACAACTTAAATTTATTTTTTGAATAGGAAAGTTTACATTAAATGTGGGATTTGGATCAGTCTAAACGTATTCTAGAAGGTTTTATAATTGAAATGAATGAAATTATAACAACAAGCCCGTCTAGCTCAGTTGGTAGAGCGCAAGGCTCTTAACCTTGTGGTCGTGGGTTCGAGCCCCACGGTGGGCGTTTTAGATATATATTTTTTTTTACTTTTTTGTTTTTGATATATGTTGAATCTTTTTAGATGTGGACTGATTCAATAGTTTTTTTTGTTGACATATTTTTTTATTCACCAATTAAATAACACCATTCATTATTTTATTTGTATAGCATTTATCAATAATAATTACAGTAAAATATCATGAACAAGCATCTTGAGATATATTGCTAAACAAAATTTAGCTTTTCGTGGAACAAATGACAAGATTAATGTAGACAATAATGGGAAACACTTTGTCTCTTGTTGAGATGATTGTTGAATGGCATCCTACCATCTTAGTCATAAAATTAAAGAAGTTAAAGAAATAATCTTAAAGGTAATGAAGTTAAAAATGCAATAATCTTAAAATTAAAGAAATAAACAACAAACAACGGAAACGATTAAGGTCGAGGAGGCATCAAATTGAAGCAAAGTCTTCAAACTTTCCTGAGGGTGATTCCAAATCTTCATCTTGGTGTCATTTCTAGAACCAAACTTTGTAAGAAAATCTGCACATGCATTCCCTTATGTAAGAGTGTGAGAAAGATTTACTTCCCAATTCAAATTCAACAACTCTTTGGTGTTAGCAATCACGGCAGCATAACAATGATACTTATTAGAAGGCTTAGTGATGAGATCAATAACAGTTTATGAATCAAAGTAGCAGCAAAGATAAGTGCAACCATTAAAGAACAATATTAATAAGTAAAAAAGGAAATCTTAATGCAATGTAGTTGCAGAATGTTGGGTATTGTATCCAATGTAATATAGTACTGTAAGTTAGTCTTTATTTTTTATTTTTTTTAGAATAGTACTTTTTTTATCTGAGAGAAAAAAAATGAAAACCTTATATTTTTATGGTGTCAAAATGTGTAAAAGAAATCATTTGCGAAAAAATAATTACACTATCAGTGGTATGAACTTCTGTTGCATTAGAGAAAATAATAATATACGAGTTTAATTTATATACGATGTGAGTGGTGTATGACAAACCATGTACTTTTAATTCATTAATTGACAACTTATATAAATTAAACTCATAATATAAATTTCCTTGGATTATACTACAAGCCTGTTTATTCCACTTTCACCAAAATGTTCAAATATAGATCTCTTGATGTCAAAGGATCCACACGTTGGAGTAAATTTCGATTGCTCAAGATCAAATTTTAAATCCAAGAAATCAAATTTTAAATCTATACTTCGAGAATTGTCTCATCTTGATTGATGGAACGATCCAAATTACTTGACATAAAAATTTCAGACTGCATGAAATCGTAATCCCAAATTTTCATACAAATAAGCACTTATGGTATTGTAGCTTTAGGTCTAGGGATGGCAATTGGACCCATGTCCGATGGACATCCGCAAAAAATACCCACAATGGGTAGGATAAAGCCCTGTTTTCATGGGTCTGGGCACGGGTCAGGGTAATACCCACAAATTTAAATGGGTATGGGCACGGGTAAGGGTACTATACTGCCCAACCCCGCAACCCCGCATATACATATTTATATAATATCATAAATAACTTATTTATTTTTGGTGTATAATTAATTAATTTATTTTGCTATTTAAGCCTAAACCTAAACCTAAACCAAAAAACTACTTAATACAATAACAGCTCCATCATGCCGGTATACAATTTTTTTGGGATATTTTGGATGTTTTTTATTTGACTAAATACTACATTCGTTCTATTTTATGAGTTAATTTAAAAAAAAAAAAATTGACCATAGTTTTATTTCAATTGTGATGTTTTTATTGTCTTTTCACAGTTAAAGTGCAGGGTAATAGGGGCGGGTATGAGCACTTAGGTACCCATAGGGTATGGAGAAGGACACTAAAGTTGTTGTCCACAAGGGTACGAGCATAAGTACAGGTTTTTTTTTTACAAATGCAGGTATGGGGAAGGGCATTGTAGTACCCTACCCATAGGGTACCCATTGCCATCCCTATTTAGGTCATCAATGGCAAAACGTAGTTCTTAACTTTCTAAGTAAACCCTACAAAGCCACATTAGATTTAATAACACCAAATAAAAGTTCACTCCAATAATAGAATTCTTATGAACTCAAGTTAAAATGGATGCCACGATCGAGCCTTCATCTTTAGAACCTCAAATGAAAAATAATGTTAAGAAGTTGTTCTTAGGGAGGGATTCTCTTAAATGTCTGAATAAATTAATAACAGATTCTTAAAATTAAGAACCACATTAGAGTTGCTCTTAGTCTTCTGATAATGGGTATTATTTCTGTATCCGATCTGCTAGAAAGTATAGAAAATTAGGATTCGATAAATGTCTCTTGGTGAGGACTAGACTCACTTCATGATCATGTTCTGCTTTAACCCTAAAATACAGTCAGATAATCATGCTGCCAAATTAAAGTTTCCTGCTTCAAGATCAAATAAAATTATCTACAATTTAATTATAAATTGTAAATTTATCTGTAAAAATGTTCTCTTCTGAACACTATTAAGAAAACAACAATTACAAAGAAAAGATTTCACACAAAATTGCTTAAAACCGGGTAATACATATTAGAGTCACTTCAGAATTTAGATAAACTTGAAGCACTTATAAATACTAAAAGAATGCAGAATATTGCAATAAGTAAACAAAATTTAGACAATTCTAGTGTAAGTTAAAATAGCTTCTGTATCTCAGCTTTTTAGAAGCTCTCTCGTATAACTTCTACAACTTTAAAAGGACTTTGAAGAAGCATAAAATTGTTCTGAATAATAAGCTCTCGAAACTAATCTAGAGATGGCCTTCAACTATGAAAACAGCTAAATGTACTCGCATATGCAATTTTACATTAACTGTCGAGCAATCATTGCTGTGATTTAGATTTTACTTTTGACTTTCTTTTTAAACTTTTATGCGGAGGTCGTTCTTGGGTCTCCTGTAGCACTTCGCCAAGCATTTGTAACCATAGCTCTTCAAAGTGCTTGCCAAAACCCTGCTGAAACCAATCCAAAATTTCTGAAAATAACTCTCTTGGATTCTCTTTCCACACTATTCTCAACATGGCAGAGCTATCAATCAACCTGCTCTTTAATTTGCTTATAAGATTTCCTACCCTTTTTTGACCAAGAGCTTCTCTCCTCAAAAGAGTTTCAGGAGGGGCTGACATGTATTTTCGAACTGATTTCAAACATGTACACACCTGACCTTCAAGTAAAGCATAGGCAAACACCTGCACCCGATGCTCGACATTACTAATGGGTATTGAATGCTTAGGAAGCTCCCAACTAAAGCGTCCAAAGGTTGGGATGACCCAACATTTTACTTGGTCAGCCTGTGCATCATAAAATGGTCTGGGATCTGTAAGGGGTGGAGAGAAGATGCATGAAGACTTTGCATTCTCAACTAGCCACGTTGGGTCCACCTTCGTTACTCCATGCATGTATGCTCTCTTCGCACTCGTCTCCCCTTCCTTGTTTGGTCTTTTTGTCTCTAATAGTTCATTGTAAACCAGAAACTCGGGGCGTACAGTAGAAACTGATGACCAACGATGAATGAAAATACTTTCATCGACCATGCATGACTGATACCTACCGGCACGAGAAATTGTCTCTCCATCAGCAGCCTTAGAAATTGGAATACGTTTAGCAACCCTATCTGCCCAGCCAGCACATATTGCTTGACAAATGAGCCTTTCCTCAACCAGAGGGAGAGGATAGTGCGCAGAAGAAACTCGCCAAGCATGTTCCACATCCTCTAGAGTTCCATGAGTCCATGAGTACTCTTGTTCTAAACCACCTTTATCACTCTGAAAAAAGACCAGTCTGAGTAGTTGCTGTCTAAGTTTGGACATCTCATCCATGGTTTTGAAATGCAATGCGTTGTCTTCACAGAATTGTACCAAATTCTGTGAATGTTCAAAACATTGCAAGGCATATGCTATCGCTAGCGCATCGCTAGAGACAATTCGAAATTTTTCACGAGCAACTTTAGAGGTTTGTTTTAGTTTCTTTCTCTTCGTCTTTTCTGCTTTATCAATATTGTTCTCGTTGTCTCCCATTCTAGATTTCTCGGACGTTTCTGAATCTTTGTTGCTATCATTTCCTTCATATTGCATTACAAAAGGATTTGGCAAACTCAAAGCAGCAGCAGCTGCAACAGCATATGCCAAAAGCAAACTTGAGTTACGAATATGCTTGTACCTTGTATTTTTTATAACAGTAAGGATCATTCTAGAATGACGAGGACTCAAAGGATAAAGTGCCATGGCTTTTCCCAAAAGTGTGAGCTCATCCTTGCTATCAAGTGCTTCAAGAGCTCTCAAGCAATTCTCAGCTTCAAGCAGGGAAGCAGCCTTAAGAGAAGTAGGAAACGGGAAGTTTGCAACCTATATATAAAAAAAAAAATCATTGATATAAAAATCCAGTTTGAGCAGGAATTGAGAAAATCAAATTATAAGACAATAGAAAGGCTCAATAAAATCACGTGTGGAACAAAGTTGACAGTTCACGAGTAAAACTAAGAATATAAGTAGTATATAACACCATAAACCAAATCGCTATTGATATATAGTGGAAAACCTACTTCCTTGCCTTATAGTTAATGATAACATCCAATATAAACAAGTAGATGGAAAGAAAACTCGTAAAACCAAAATATCAAACTTACCTTCTTAATTTGCATGGATTTCAAGAGAAGGACAACACCATGAACAGGTACTTTCTCAACTTCAGCAGGAGAGAACTCAGGAAACTCATTACTAAAAGCTGCAGAAGAATAGAGACGATAACAGTGTCCCGCAGCAGTTCTTCCAGCTCTGCCTGCACGTTGAGCAGCAGATGCCTTACTTATCCATTTCACTTCATATGTCTCCATGCCATTAGAGGAATCATAATTCTTCACCTTTTCCCTTCCAGTATCAACCACATACTTAATCCCTGGAATTGTTAAAGATGTTTCTGCAACATTTGTAGCAACAACAACAAGTCTCTCTCCCTCCTTGACTCCATCAAATACACGAAGTTGAGCTGCAGCAGGCAGCATAGCATAAAGTGGTAGAACAAAGAGTGCACCTGGAGAGGAATCGTGATTTTCTCTAGCTATTTTCTCCTTGCCAACTTTTGATTGGTCTAAACCATCTTCTGTATTCACATTTGAGGAACTTAATGTTGCTTGCTCAGACAAGTTTTCGAAAGCAGCCTTCAATGAAGCAAGACTTCCTTCATTTCCTAAGACATCCACAATATTGTTATTGTTCTCTGAACCGTCGTGATTATTTTTATCATCATCATTGAATTCCAATTCACTCTCTGTTTCTGAATCGTAAGAATCAGATTCGTTCTCATCAAAATTATTGTCATCTTCATCATAACCACTAAACCTATCCGTTTGTTGCTTGGATGAACTTCCAGGCATCTCAAATGCTTCATTAATCTCATTAATATTTATTCCCTCAACAGAACTTGTTTCATTGACCACATTGCTATCATTTTCCACAGATCCTTTAACTTTTTTCATGATAAACTCCTTTGAAGCTTTGCGTAGCTTCCTGCACAAGTCCTCTACTTCCCTTTGTCCAGTGACAAAGACAAGTATGCCCCCAGATGGCAACTTCTTGTGAATTGCCAAGATCTTCTTATATGCGGCACCAACATAATCTGTTATCTCGGTTTTCTTTGCAAAATACACTGTAACTGGAAATTGCCTCATAGGAACTTCTATCACAGGTGGAGGAGTGTGGAATAACCTTCCAGATGTGAAGTCTTGCACTCGCAAGGTGGCACTCATCAGCACAAGTTTTAACGGAAAAACCATTTTATCAGGACTTATACTTTCTCCTGCAAGGACCATCTTCTGTTGTTGTTCATAAATCTATCATAATAGCAAGACAATGAGCATGCATGTTAGAATGTAGGTGGCATGAGTATTAAATGAATGGAAATTATAAAATAAGATAGTACGAATTTTAACTTGATTTGAAAAAAATTGGTATAGTGAAACACTTTGATTTACCTTTTGGCGAGTTCTGATCACACGCGAGAGCATCCCTATCAGAATGTCTGTGTTCAAGCTCCTTTCATGAGCCTCATCAAGAATTAGGACAGAATAACGCCTCAATAAAATATCATTCTGCATCCAGAGGTATTCAATTAAACAACAAAAGTACATATGATTCTGTTACTCATCTTGTTTAGTGTAACTAATATAAGTAAGAACAATTACATCAGAACAACATATCTGAGTATAGAGTGGAATAAACAATATCATCACAATGTAATAAACAGCAGCAACACTGCCACAGTAGTAACAGCAATGACACTTGCAACTACTATGGATAATAGCCATGAACAAATGAAAGAGGAAAGTCATAATCAATCCATTGTCAGTTTCCAATCTAATGTGATATGAAATATACAGAATCCTAAAATGCACATTCATTCGCAAACAAAGGATAATGTTCTCAAGTGTTATGCCGAAAAATACATGTTCTTAATTAAGGAATGATAAATTCAAAGATTCTATCCTGTATTGACTTTATGCAACTTACAAGGATCCTAAATATGAACAAACGTTTCTATCTTCCTCACAAACTGAACAAAGGTCTCTCCTTATTTATCATTTGTGATAAGGCTACAAACTCGTAAAAGAACCACCAAAAAGAACAAAACGGAAACATAGCAAGGTAAAATATAACAACCTGAACTTCTCGCAGCAAAATTCCATCGGTCATAAACTTGATAGAACAATTTTCTCCAATTTTCTTATCGTATCTAACTTGAAAGCCAACCTCCTTTCCTAGCCGAACACCAAGCTCATATGCCACACGCTTTGCTGTGGCAAGAACAGCCACTCGACGTGGTTGAGTGACACCAATAATACCACTGCGAGCATGAAACTTGCTTGAACCATAGCCAGCTTCATAAAGAAACTGATAAATTTTGAAATAATAATAAATTATTATATTGTCATTATTAGTCAAAATGTAAGCTAGTATTGAATGATAGATAATACCATCATAACATACTCAAGTAAAAGTATACTAACCTGAGGAACCTGAGTTGTTTTACCACATCCAGTTTCTCCACATACGATGACACTGGAATTGTAGTTTATAGCTTCCATTATCTCTTGCTCCATCATGACAATAGGAAGATCCTTTCTTTTCTCTTGAACCTCTGGTGGCCTATAAACATGCACAACTGTAGGTGTAGTCAAGGGCCTTTGTGTAGAAACATGTGGAAGATTGCTCAATTCATTGAAGTTCGTGGTGGGGTTCTCATCTTTCCTGTCCTGTATCAAGTAAAAAATGCCAAAAAGCATTGATGTAAGTTGCAGATACTCAATATGGAGTCTTATAGACATACTATAGTGCGTATACAATAGTATATGAAAAAATATTTATTCAAATATACATACAAAAAAAAGATTAACAAATATAAAAAGTAAAGCTTATTACTTCATAAGTGTCATAAATTCAACGTTCCAAATGAAAAAAAAGAAAGAATTGAATCTTGTATCTTGATTGCACAGTGCACACCCACCAATTACTGAGAAGGGATTATACCTTTGAATTGGTGCTTTTTATGTCATCAATAGAACAAGAGGTGGGAGAAGAACTTCTGATTTCATCAGGTTGCTTGTCAGTGGAAATATCAGCCACAGGTTCAGCGACAGTTTCAAAATTCATAACTTCATTTCTGTGAACTGGTTCTTGAGAGGACTCCAAAGGAACAGTTGTTGTATATAAAATTTCTTTTTCGGTTCTAAAAGGTTGAATGACATCATTTTCCTCGAATTCCTTAACCTGCACCGTATGAATCTCTTCTTCCTCGGATTCAGATGTACATGCAATATCCTGTTTCTTGGACAGGTCATCATCATGTGGGACATCCAATCCTTCTTTCAATAAATGTACAGCCTTCCTACGCTTCTCCTTCACGGTCTCAACCTACAATATACAATGTCAACAGTCAACAAACAACCTCAAGACTTTTAATATTTTTGTAAAGGTACAATTATTTTTGACAATACAAACCCGATTGATATTGCACGATGACTGCAGAAGAGGAAATGCATACTCAGGAAGCGTGTTCTCACTGAAACAATAAAATAAAAAAAATTCCATTTTTTATTCAACTTAGCACTTCCCATAAAAAACAGCATCAAAGCAGAAACTGTAGCAAACTAATAACTTACTTTAATGTCTTAAGGGCTTTTTCCAGCAGAAGTTGCTTCTCCTTGTCATCCTATACAAATGAAATGAACCAAATAAACTGAGACCCAAAACAGAAAAAAGAAGATAACAAAAATCATATCCTTTTGTCCACCCATACAAACCTCTGATTTCTTCAACTTCTTTTTCTGAGTTTTGCTCAACGTCTGTTTCTTATTTGATTGGACTTTACCACGTTTCTTTCCACGTTCCTAATACAACAGAATTTCGATCACACAAAATGCGTAAACATGCAAATTGAAAGAACACATAACCATGTTCAAACTATCCCTTACCTGTTCCATCTCTTTCCTTTTCTTCATCTTCTTATTTGGCAAAATTAGTGCATTACTATCGCCATCTCCATAACTAACCTCAAAAAAGAAAGACATTATAAGAATCACATATAGCATTAACCGAACATTGATTCACTCTTTCCTTGCTGAATGAAAAAGTTTCCGACATACACCAATCAAAACAGTGTTGTCAATCGCAGATTGCATAATATAGCAGTTTGTTAAAATTCGGCTACACTATAGAGCTGCTAAAGCCACTGTTTGTCAACACTTTGTACTCCCTCCGCTCATTATAAGTGTCCGTTTTGTAATATTTCTACGTCTCAGATTATTTGTCCCTTCAGAATATCAATGCAACATTTATTAACTCAAATCCGGCTTCAGTACCGACTGAACCTAGGGACCAATCCCACCATCCACTAGCGGGGGGGCCCACTTGAAGCCAGGAGCAAAACCCTATCACTAACTACTATCAATAAGGGTATTTTAGTCAATGAAACTCCTTTTATCATTAAAATCAACCTAAAATGAGAAGCAGGGGTACTAAACAACAGCAATTTGTCTATAAATCACTTTGTAATAATGGTTCCTAAAATATCTTGACGAATATGAGTGCAATAAGATGTGATTGGATTGGATGCATGTGTAAAACATGTTTTACACGGACAATGCATTATTTTGAAGAAAAGGGGTGATTTACCTTTGAGAATTAAACTGAACATGGTCTCCAATACTTTCCATTTTGAGTGAAGGCGGTTCGAAAGGCAAGAGCTGATGGTGGTGAGGGAAGGTTCCGGCGGATAGCTATTAAACTGAGTGACGGCGGTTCGAAAGAGAGAGACCGGAGAAGCTTACGTAAAAGGCGCGGGGTCTCTTTCTTACTGTCTCACTTCCAAAACTCATCAAGGTTTTAACCAAACCCCTACTTTTTATTACTACTGTTATTATGTCAATTTTTTTACTTTATAGGGACAATACATAATATGCAAAGTCAGGGTTACACCTCAACCACCACAACATTTTTTTTATAATTTTTTTTTTAAATTAAATTATAAATTTGTTAACTTTTTTTAATAATTTAAGATTATTAGTCTATCTTAGTTTATTTTTACATATTTAGATATATATTATAAACCAAAATTGAAATATAATATTATATAAAAAAATGCTAAGAAAACTCTATTATATATAGTCGAATTTCCTTAAATGTTTGTTAAAAATTCAAATGATGTTTAATCTAATTTGTTCATTAGTTTGTTAATCTATTTGAAAATAATTAGGATTTTTTATTTAGATATGTTCATATGAATTTTTATTTAAAAAAGAACCTTTATTTTTTAAAATGAAGTTGAATTTCGAAAATATGATCTATATTTTCAAACTAAAAATAAAATGCTAAAACAATCAAAGTTAAAGAAATGTAAACAATCTTTAAAACATTTTAAAATTTATTAAGTAATTTATGAACTATCACTCTCTCTTGTTTTAAGAGTAAACGAAATGAAGAACTAGTTTAATGAATTGAAAATAACTTAAGCATGTATATTAGGAAATTATACCCTATACCCCGACACATATACTTTCACCCATACACATTTTCATAAATTTCAATTTTGCTCTTTTTTCTATTTAACCTTTTATACATTAATTTTTCACTCTCATTTTCAAATTTTCCAATCCCAATTCAATATGAGTTCACCCCTACATGATATTGTTCCACGTATGTATTTCAGATTTTTATTCTTTAATGTAAAATGTTTCCAAAAAAAAAATTCAGAATTTTCATGTACAAGTTTCCGAAATAATTTCGGAATACTCATTGTGTAGCGTTCCTGTGTGGTTTTATTTTTATATAACTAAAACTTGTGTTTCCAGAAATCACCTTTTTTTTAAGGATAATTCACCTTCTTTTTTTTAAGAAATAACCTTTGTTGTGGAACAAAAAAGCATGAATTGTTTACCGTAAAAAAAAAAAACATGAATTGTAAGTGCTTTTAATACACCGTTGTTTCTCAAACACAAACAAGCACTCTTCTTATACTCGATATAAAACGTTTCCTGGAAGAAATAATCGGAAGGCATTGCGAGTTTTTCGGATAACAACTGGAAGGCTTTGGTGAAAAGGGATTCGGGGAACAAGATTCTAAAACACGATTTAATTAACGATTCTGGTAACCCACTAACCAGAAAACCTAACAATCCTCAATCAATGATTCCGGTAACTGTTTGTAGAAGCAGCGAAATATTTTTCCAAAAAAATGGGTGAACGAACAAGTTTTTTTTTTCCTTCAAAAAGGTGGGGTTGAAAAGTGAAAGGGGATTTTTTGTTTTATAGAAAGGGTAAATTTGGTAGTTTGTGTCAAATGTTGCGGTGAAGGTATAAATGTAGGGGTGTGGGGTATAACTTCCTGTATATTATAATTCGAAAACTAAATCACTTGTTTTAACCAATCATTTAAGGGGGAAATAGAACATTACTCCTTCAAGGTTATTAGTCTACATTGTTTTTATTTTTTAAAATTTTAATGTATTATTATAAACTAGAATTAAAATAAGATGGTATATATATCGAATTCTCTAAAATGCTATGTTAAATATCCAAATAAAGTTTAATTTCATTGATTTATTAGTTCATTAATTTATTTAAACATGAATCATATTATTTATTTAAATTTGTTCATATGAAATAGGTTTTTAAGTAAGCTAACAAACTATATAAGACTTTCGAAAGACCAGACTCAAACCTAAAAGTTAAGTTTATAACAGACTACAAACCAAACTTTGCCCTTCGATATTTTTACAAGTCAGATTTACGTCTTGCAAAGTCTAACTCGACACAGGCTATTCCTACCCCTATATACCGTAAACAATCATGTCAAGTTGATTCGGTTGATAAAGAGTTGACTATCGTGACTTCAACTCTCGTTGCTAACGTGATGACTTCTTTAATGGATGATTTATAAATACCTCTCTTAGAGATCATTGAGCCTTAAGGTCTGCATGTGTATTATAATTTTATAGTTTGTAAACTAAATGGGAGAGGTGTGAATCATTTAACTAGAAATAGAACATTACTCATTTGTTTGTTACTCAACTTATATACGGAAGGAGTCACTTCATGAGATAGTTTTAGTTTTCTATTTTCTATTAATTTTTTGAACTATTCAAGAACATTAGAATCTCTCAACAAAAAAAAAACATTAGAAGTTCATTCGATATTGTAAAAATTATTGGCCTTGTCTTTCCATTCATTTTGCTTTGTTATATACAATGAGAGTTTGACTAGTGATTTCCTATACAATCATGATTTATCAAATTACAATCATTGATATTCTAAATATGGAGATATGCACATAATAATCTGATACACCCCCTAAGACATGATAGGACGTTCACGAATGTTGAGAGTTGAGACTATCACTAAAATCATGAAAGAGTTGCAACGGAAGTCCTTTGGTGAAGATGTCAACATTTTGATAACGTGATGAAACCTATAATACTCTTACTTGGCTGCAAGAAACTTTTTCCCGCACAAAATGTATATTCATCTTGATATGTTTGGTGTGTTGATGTTGAACTGGGTCACCGAAAGGTACACTGCACTCACGTTATCACAAATAGACAAAAGTAGCTGTCATAACTGGACAATGTAGCCGTCATAACTTTAATCATCATAGATTAGATCTTTCAAATTTTAGATTCAGATGATCTATATTTCTTCCTGGTTGGGTTTTGACTTTAGCCCCATCCTTAAAAAAAGTGAAGTATAATTTTCCTTAAAAAAAAGTGAAGTCTAATTATCAATGAAAACAAGACAAGGATGACATATGTTTTACTTCATACTCAATTGCAATGCTCAAATTCAAAACATGTAACCTAAACATGTTATTCAATTTTGACAGGTTTTATTTTTATATTTTATATATATTTTTATCTTGAATGTATACTAAGCTCTCTTGTTTGGGTTAACAATAAAAATAGTTTTTAAAAAGAACCATATTTGTTTGTCCAAGATACAGTAGGTAAATTTGTCACACAAGAAAAACAAAATAGAGTAGGTGAAGAAAAGGTTTTGGAGAGAAGATTTGGAATAGTCTTGTTGCAGAAGGTTTAGGAGGAAAAAAAAAAATAGTTGAGAGGTGCAAGCAGTTTAACTCAAGCCGTATTGTCATTCGTGAGGATTCGCGAGGAATATTCTCGCGACACATAGTATTACTGTATATAAAAAATGAAATTGGAGGGAGTGTTAAACTTTAAACAAAGGAGAATATGGAAGAAATAACTATAAAAGCTATACTTTATTATCTTCCTTTCAGCTGAATGTGACATAAAATCATATTACATATATGTATATATCATAACAGGACCAAATGTCCGATCGTACATGACAAAATTTGCGTAACCAAAATTGAAGGGAACCCTGTGTTCATCCCTTGTCGAGGGAGTATAAACATTCTATGTCTAAAGAATAAAGGGTATAAGCACTTAGCAGTATTCAGAAACACTTCATATTCCAAGGCCATCCAGTGCAATTTGGCTGTCACACAATAACTTCAATTTCTGCACATTATTACACGGCATCAGGAGAATCAATTCTGCTATATATTTGCTTCAGTTTGATAAATATTTTAGCTTATAAATAAAAACTGATAAAAGAAACTAAAAAAATATCAGCAGCTACTTCAATCAAACTCTTCTTTCTACCCAAAAATCTCTGCCTATCAGGATTTACATGGCATTGTTCTCATAGGTCTAAATTACGGTTTGCAACAACAATTGCGGTCATAATATAATTTTTTTAGAGGTTTTAGTCTTGGATAGTAAAGATATAGAAGTCAACGATACAGTTGACTGACTTACTTGCAGCTCAAGCAACTAGCTTAAGAGTGATTAGTTACACTATAGTGCACGATAGCTTACTGTAGCTTATTGTATACTAGCACTTTGTCTATAAATACTTGCCGAAATCATTAATTCATCAATGAGAAAATTCATCTTCGTTCATCTTTTAACATTCTTAATACGTAGCATTAGCATTGCAACTGCAATTGCAGCCGTATCGGCCACATTTGCAGGAGAAAAAAAAAAAAAACTCTTCAAAACACAATAGTATAATGTGTAAAAGTAGAATCGCCATAGTAGTTCAAATGAACGTAATTAATCATGTTAATTGGGCCATACCAATTTCCTGGCAGTGTAAAAGGCAATCATTTAAGATGGATTGTTCATGAGGTGTCATCTCAATGGTAAAAGTTTGACTTTGTAACCTCAAGGGACGGAGTTCAAATCCCATAAGGTCATTAATAACAATTTCCACTTCCGCGGTTTAAAAAAAATCGTTTAAGATGGATCTAATTGAAAAGAAAGAAAAATTAAATAGCATAGAACAATGTAGAAGATGATCAACTAATAGAATCAGGACATTGTTCATATAAATGTTTGAATTATGAGAGTTATGTACTGTTCCTTGGGAGGAAATTGCAAAAAATGATGGGAGTTATTACCGTAAGATACATAGGAGGATCATCCATGGAAGTAGTGCCTAGGATTACTTCTCTTTTTAGTTTTGTTGTCAGTTTATGACAAACACGTAGCTGAAAATAAAAGTAATAATATCATAAGATGGGACTACAATTGCAACATCCCGAATATGGATGCAGAAGTACTTTATCAAATTTTACCTCAGATCGAGTAGCCCCGCCAATAATAAACACAAAGATCCGCTTTCCCATCTTCTTGAAATCAGAAGTCACGTTCTTTAATGTGGAGTCACTAAAGAAGATTGGAAAAGCTATTAGTTCAGGGCTAAAACTGTATCCGTTTGAAAGCATATTTCATTTATGTTAAAGAAGCAAAGTTGTGTTTAGGTAATAGTTCATGTCACCTTGAATATCCATCGTCAGAAGCACGAGACTTAGCCCAGTTGGCTGTTCGCCTAGATCTTATTGAATTAGGAGCGGTAGTCGGTGCTTGAGCAGTCTGAGTGCGTGTGCTGCTTCGAGCAGAGTTTCCTCTGGAAGCAGGAACTGGTTCATTTTTACATGCATAGTCGCTCTTTGGCAAATCACCCTTATTGAGATTTTCAATGACCTCCTGATAAAGGCAACACTATCTATGATTTACATTCATCATATACAATAATAACAGTATTCATTCATGCTATAATTAAACAACAATATTTCTTATGCAATTTCCTTAGCATGTTTAAATCAGATTCTTCTCATACAATTCCACAGCAAAAACTATTCTCATTAGGTATGGTTCATAATTTCATGATGACTTTGCATATGTTTACCGCCACTTAGCCCAATTAACCTAATACAATTTCATGTAGAGGAAAGATCTATTGGATCGCAAGTGTGACACACTGAACAAGTTAACTAATTTTGGGTTGAGCCTAACACAACCCCACGAAACTGGCTTGTGAGGTGAGGACTGTCCCTACTTATAAACACTTGTTCAAGCCATATCAGTTCCACTATGGGACTCTTAACAGTCAAAAAACTATATAATTTGTAACTTCTAAAATCTTATTAAATTAAACATGTAAATTACGAAAGATCCGGCATCTTTACTAAGCAAGGATAGGCAGATCAACCATCTTGCAAATGTCATTTACATTTTTTGCATTGTGAGAGCCAATGACTGGAAATGTCTTATTGTGGACTAACATTGCAGTATTTTTTTTTTTGAAGAGAGAAAATCACAATTTTTCCTGTACAAGGATCCACTATGTTTGGTTATTGAACCCCTATGTTATATTAGAAGAAATTGGTTTCTTTCTCTTCCTAATATTCATAAAATTTGAGAGAGAACTCAAATCCAAAGATAGCATTTTCACATGCAATAAAATTGGAAAATAAAGACTTGCATGATATTTAGTCGTACCTCTATAACAGGATAAAATCGAAATAGTGACCATGTTTCTTCCTCTTCGTCAGTATGATCTTTTCGTGCTGCTTGCGATGTCTATGCAAGAAAAAAAATTATAGTTAATTTGATGCAAAATAAAGCATTCATACAAGGGCGTGAAATAGAATGTTTTGTAATACAATACCATACCACCCCCAGCTTTAAATATCTAAAATCCTTAATGAAAGGGAGTCCATAAATCATATACTTTTATTTTTCTTTCTTAAGTATATAAGTCCGTAGTTAACATATTTCCTCCTTTTGACTTCTATCAGCATGAAATGAATATATATGTTTACCTTCTGGTTACTGAACTTTAGCGAGAAACCACCAGTAGCAGCAGCTGCCTTCTTTTTGGTTGATCCCGCCAGCAGTTGCATATTACTGACAACTTTCATGTCATCGGGTGATAGTTTTGCCAACTAGTTAGATAAACAAAACCATCAATGATGCTTGCTTACGATAAATTCTTTTTGAGTTATAGTATTAATATTCGTTGATAGATGCTGAATGCCTAAAAGATCAGACTGGACCTCAGAAATCAAACATATCAAGTAAGGTAACAATCAACCTACATTGTCCCGTATCTCAGAAGTCACAACATCCAAATTTGCTTATGAGGAAACTACAGATAAAGCGATCCAAACCCATATATACAAAGATAATTTACAAATGTGACATGAATATCTAGCAATTCAGAGCTTAGCACAGTCGCAAAAGTTTAATTCAGTCAATTTTACCTACCAACCTTCTAAAGAATATAAATCTGATCAGAATTTGAGCATCTTTACTTATTTTTGAGTTAGGAAAAGAAAGAATATCAGACATATTTTCAAATCATAAACCTAATAAAGAAACATAATTAGTAGAATTTATAAAACGTTTTAAGATTTATAGGAGTTGGTATCGACCTGCATTAGCTTTACACCTTTATCACCCTCAAACTTTTCAGGGTAGACAGTTGCATAGATCATCAACAGCCGCAACTTATATTCAGGAGACATATTCTGCACATGGAAAAATATTTTATACGGAAATTGTACATATTGTGTTGAGATGTATATTATATTGCTTAATCAGACATATGGATTCAGTACAAGACCTGCTTTGTTCTTAAAAAGTTAATAACGTCCTTGGCTGCAGCATCCCCAAAAACAAGATCTTGCTCCAACTGTCCAAGCTCTCGAAGGTCGTTTTCTCTGATGATTGTGTTGATCTTTCCGGCTATCTACTTTGAATTAATCATGCAGAGTGGTCAGAATCGACATACGTTTCATTTGTTTTGTTAGGACCCTTATTAGCTTATAAGAGTTGTATGTTACAGATGTTTGCTACTCTTAGCGAGCACGACTTATAAAAAATTATGCAATTTCTGTCCTCTTACATTCCATTGTCATTATTCTTATTTCTTAAGCTGC
>Ga0315914_1004091_pt1 | contig 21865 bp, 17 predicted proteins | sample MpolenodulesMG_FD_203920 | JGI IMG/M metagenome (GOLD analysis project Ga0315914, IMG submission 203920) | Medicago polymorpha root nodule microbial communities from Los Angeles, California, United States - elongated nodules | ecosystem: Host-associated > Plants > Roots > Nodule | place: USA...
CCAATTGACAATTTTTAATACCTTGTTATCATCAAAACTCTAAGGGTAACGTATGTTAAACATTTTTCGTTCCAACAATCTCCCCCACTCTAAGGGTAATGTTTGTTAAACGTATTTTGTTCCAACACATCAACCACTGCAACCTCTTTTCCCCCTTGAACGACACCCAATGCTCCCAATCGTTGTTTACAGATGAAAAAGAAAAATTTGAGGATACCTTTGAATTAAACGCCGCATCCATGCTCTTTTCTTTTGTGGAACGAGCTGCCAACCTCGCCTTCCGATTCTTTGATTGCATCTTTAAAATTCTTAAAATTTTCATTCTATCCTTCTCAGGCATCTGTGCTATTCTTTTTAAATTTCGGGTTGAGTGTTGAAAACCACCATCAAATTTCTTTTTTTTCTTCAGAACCTCCTTTGAATTTACCTTGTAAGAAACGTCCTTCTTAGCCAAAAGAACCAGATCCGGTTCTTGCCTTGTTTCCTCCTACGAACTAGAAGGTACTGAAGTTGGAAATACAATTGCAGCTCCTTGTGATTGCTGCACAGTCTGTACATCACCAGCTACAGCGCTTGCTGCCTTTGTTGTAGCCTCTTCTGCTCCCGGACTGCCAACATTATTTCTAGGCTGAGTCGCGCTTTTGGCTTCATGATCACACCATTCCTTTTGAATATCTTCAATAAGTGTATCCACATCCCCACACACGTCGTCCAAACCGTGGCCAGCAACATGTTCGGATTCAACATCCACATTATGAGCTCACTGGTCAGAGAACTCCTCTGTCAAAAATGCATCCTCACCTAAATTGCAACCCCACTCCTCCACAATTTTGATAGAATATTTTTGCCCGTAAACCAATAGTACCTTTGTTTGATTCAAAACGTCCAACGAAGTCGTTGAAATAAGGAGACGAGCGTACTCAATCCGTCCACGATCCATTGTGCACTCATCCGCAATCATAAACCTCCCACAATCAGACGTACACAATTTAAAGAAATTGATGTTCCAAGCATTAATAGGTGTACCATACACCCGAACCCAAGCACCACGTTCGTACGTTGTATCCGTCTACAACCATTGATGCACGTTGGAAAAAAGCAGACTAAAAAAATCAATAGCTTCATTAAAAACTTGCATAATGTCATCATTATTTCGACAACGTAGGAATACTTTATCTCCACCCATAGGAATCACTTCGACGTTGCTAAAACCTGCATCCTCTACACGGTGCTGAACAGACTCAATTGTTTCCTCTGCTCCCACCGTAGCCACTATGCCAGAAAGGGCCCAATCGTTATCCTCTTTAGTAGACGTATACTCCAGCAAACCGTGATCCTTTTGATGACCCCCCAGAACAGACATTGTCTTCTCCACGCCTTGTTCGCAGTCGTCATCAACCTCCAATGATCTAGTTACCTTTCCCTCCGCATCTATGTTAATTAAACAACAATCAAGAAGAATGAATGAATGACAATTTGAAATTCAAATTATGAACTTTGATTTGTTCTGAATCGTTTGTTCAATATTCGCAACCAATGTGCAAGGGAAGCATTTAATAAAAATAAACTTTAATTTAATTTAATTAATCTGACCTTTAATAAATAATTTTTTGTGTTTATTAAACAATAATAAAATTTTAATTGATTTAATAAGTATTACTAAATCAATGAAATTATTTGGTTTTGCATCGCTTTAATTTTAATACTCCCTCCAGTCCATTTATAAGCAAAACACAACTTTGTAGGTGCAATGAATAACTAATGTATTTGGTCTATAAATGTGATTAAATACATTAATTATTCAATTTTTTTGTGGTGGTCAAGGTTTGAACCCCGAACCTTGCATATATTATGTATTGTTCCTACTAATTGAGCTAAACTCACGAGGACACATTAATTGTTCAACAAATCTAAAAAGTTGTTTTCTGCTTATAAATATGATCTCTTACATTTGAGAAAAACCGTCAAATATATAAATCATGGAATATTCCTTCAACCTTGCAGACTCTCTTTCCTAATCTGGGTAACCTTGTGAAGCAAGTAGTCTTGCCTTTTCAAATCAGCATGTTAAATGGGCCAAAGAAATTTGTTTCCTTGACATTCCTCCCTTTAAGTATTTACTTGCATAGAAAGATTCCTACCGATGATCAACTCATTTTTTTCATCTGTTTTTTCAATGTAAGTATGCCAGAACCTTTGGAGATGATATTTGGCTTCTCCTTGATAGAGGTTGGTCACAATTCAGCATCCTTAAGACATTCAGTATCACAATTCTCTCTCCAACTGTGATCAAAGGCTGCTTGTGGTGCCATTAAAGATGAAATATCACAATTCTCTCTTCCTTTTATATTTAATCACTTTAAGAACGTTTAGAATAATATAATAAATTTAGTTTTTTTGAGAGGAGAATAGATTTAGTTTATAAATTTATAAATTTTGGATTGAAAAATAAAAATATAATGATTTAACTTAGAAAATTGTGGAGTGAAAGAGGTAAAGTAAAAAAAAATCAATTAAAAAAGGGAAGGGAAAAAATATGGAAAAAAACATTACAAGGAAGATTAGAAAATTAAATAAAAAAATAAATGAGGGAGAAAAAGGGCTGAAAGTGGGTAATCAAGGGTAGTCAAAGGTTGACTTGGGATTTGAAATTTGCGCAGCGCAGGCGGACAAAGCTTTAATCAGCATCACATCCCATTAGCAGAGACGAACGAAGAAAGTATTTACGGTACGTTCAAATGTCTTTATCTCATCTCATATGATTGATAATCTAAGTCTTAAGAGGTAAATAAAATAAATACGATTTTATTCTGTAATAACTCGATTCAATTGTTTATCTGGGTTTTCATTTTCATATGCTCTACACTCGAAATATAATTGTCCCCGTAATTTTGAGTACTTCATTCAAATCGATTTCATTTCTTCAAAAATCAAAGATTTTTATCTAATTATTAAAACCCAATGAATCAATTATTAAAAATGTAATTGATTCATTGAGTTTGGGAGAAGTGGAATTATATTTTTAATTAAATTAATCGATTTATTGGGTTATCATTATTATTATTAGGTTTTCATTGGGTTTTTTCATTGGGTTTTCATTGGGTTTGGGAGAAGTGGAATTGTATTTTTAATGAAATTTATTTTGATGGCTCATCCCAACATTTTTTTCTGGCTCCGCCACGATATGCTGGTTTATGTCATCTCTTCCAGCAAATCTACAACTCGCTCTCAATAAAATTGATTGGATTTACATTACAACAACATCTATAATTTTTATCATGAAATTAACCAACTAATTAGAGACCTCACCCAAAAAAAATATTAAAACCTTTTTGTAAAAAAAAATAAATTAAATATCATTTATGATTGGTTGTAAGGGTGGCTGGTTAGACACTTCCGAAGTTGCTCATAAACATAAACATGACTTCTGATTAACTACAATAGAAAGTTACTCTTCTCACTTCATAAATTGCTCATAAACATACTTCCAACGACAGTTAACTACCGTTGAACATTTTTCAAAGTCATTTTATCACTTTTTAAATCGGTTTAATCGATGTTAAAAGTGTTCAACGATAGCTAACTGTTGTTAAAAAGCATAACGACAGTTAACTGCTGTTGGGACAGTTACAGTTGAACAAAAGAACAATTTGAGAAGTGAGAAGAGTAACTTTTGTTGTCCATGTCTAAATGTAACTATCATTTTCATTAATTTATTCTTTTTCAGATGTCTACAATGAATATGACCACCAAATTTGAAAGTCAAAGTTTAGGCATGGCTGCTTATAAAAAGCAGAAAACAAGGCTAACATCTAATAAGCTTTGGGATGGGTACCTCAAGTTGAACTCTGCTCTAACCGTTTCCACGGTTGCATTCTTTCATAGGTAATTAAATCATCTACTTTTAAAGTTAATTTGCTTGTGTAACTTTTACATTTTTAAATTTAATAAAGTTAAAGCTATGTAGGAAATCACAATGCATGCTACTAAGTTGATTGATATATGATGCAAACTAAGTTAATTTTATTTCTTCATACAATTAGATTGGTTTATGAAAAAAATTGGAAGAAAAAAATTATTGAGTGTCGTTTATCTCTTTTGTCTATCATCCAACCTTTGTTGAACAAGGAAGCTTGCATCTTGGTTCCCCATAAGCCAAAATTGTTGAACCCATTGAATTTCACTATGTCAAACTTGGTTGTTCCTATGATTCCAACATCAACACCAATTTTTGTGGATTCATGTTGTTTTAAACTAATCAAACAATAAATAGAACATTATGCTATTAAACAAAAAAAACACCAAACCACTAAACTTAAATAAAACCAGAAACAATTCAAACAACAATCCATTAATTAAACCAATATAATAGAAGAAGATGAACACCAAGAATTTATATGTTAAATCCTTAAAGAGAAACACAATCAAATCCAAATAAAATACAGTTCCCTTGGTCCCTTGTTTTCCGCTTTAGAGGAACAACCCTACAATAATCTCTTAGCCTATTTCAACACTATTTTCACTCTTCCCTTTGTTCTATCAATCCCTCTAATTTTATTTTTCCAAATAGAGAGTTTATATAAAAAAAAAATCAAATCACACGCCCAATTATTTCCCAAGTGATTCTTCAAGAGCTTACTTACATAGAGATACCCTATTAGGTCACACGGGAACGGGTGATCATCAACATTGACCCAAAAGCAACCGCAATAATGTGGTTGATCATCATATCTTAACCCAAAACTTTAAGACATTGAGTTTATGCTTCCTCTCATTTATATGTCGCTCAACCTCCCTTTTTCCAAGCAAGGTGGGACTTCCATCCTCAAACTTGCTACACAACAATCTCCCGCATAAGTGTGAGAATCCATGGGTATGCTCCCCCCTCAAGCATGATTTTTTTCATCCACATTAACTTTCACACCTATTGACACCCTCGCTAGTTATGGCAATGGGTACCCAATGAGCAGGGTATTACAGTGTCCTTCCTCATACCCGCGTTTGTAAGAAAAACATGTACCCTCGTGGGTAACAATTTTAGTGTCCTTCCTCATACCTTATGGGCACCTAAGTGCCCATATCCGCACTCATTACCCGCATTTTAACTATGAAAAGAGAATAAAAAACATCGCAGTTGAAATAAAACCATGATCCAAGATATTTCAAATCAACTCATAAAATAGTATGAATCGTAGCATTTAGTAAAATAAAAAGCATCCAAAATATCCCTAAAAAATTGTACACCAACAGGAAGGAGTCGTTACTGTATTAAGCAGTTTTTAGGTTTAGGTTTATGCTTAAATAGTTAAATAAATAAATTAATTGTACATCAAAAATAAATAAATTATTTATCATATTATATAAATAAGTATATGCGGGTTGCGGGGCTAGGCAGTATGGTGCCCTTACCCGTGCCCATACCCATTTAAATTTGCGGGTAATTACCCGGACCCATAAAAGCGGGGTTTTATCCTACCCATTGTGGGTACTTTTTGCGGGTACCCATTGGACTTGGCTCCAATTGTTATCCCTAACCCTCACTTCAACGAGGAAACTGTCTGGCCACGATTGGCAAGAAGAGTTTTGAAATGAGCAGTCGATCGAACCCTTGTCGAACCATCAATTCTAATGGCATTGTTGGGTTATGATGGGAAGCTTCACTGAGTTGGATCATCATCACATTAGGATAAGAGCCACCATGCTAGTAAGTTGTACACCACATCTTTACCCAAAATCTTAAGGCATTGGGCTTATGGGTCCTCTCATTTATATGTTGCTCAACCTACACTTTTTCAACCAATGGGAGACTTCCAACCTCACACTTGCGACACAACAAGCAAAAAATCTATACAAACCACAACCATACAACAAGTAAAAAAAATATATATCACATATTTTATTACTCAATAATGGTTCGGCACATCATACCTACATCTACAATCTCAACAAAATAACATTTATTACTTAGCCTACTATTTTTTTCAAGGAGAAAATTGCAAACTCCCTCATATAATTTTTGCACGGACAAAATTTCAAACTCTCTCAACTCTCACAAAACTACTATTCTCTAGGAAAACTGAAAACCCCTCAGTTATAATTTTTGCGCAAAAAAAAAATCAAACTTTCTCATGAAACAGAAATACCCCAGCCCATAGTACACTCAAGAAACTAAAGATGTCGAGGCGAAGAAAACTCAAACTAGCTCTCCAAATTTGTAATAACTCTACCTCTTTTTTTTATGAATATCCATTTTGACATAACATATACTCCGTTCATTCAAAGTCTCATGTTTCTTCACTCTGTCATCAACTTCATCTTCAATGGGTAAAAAAAATTGTCCTCATGAATAACTCTCTCGAAATGAATGGTGCAACACAACTTTTACTCCTTCCATGATCAAAATCTTTGCTCTTATGCCAGATTTTGGAAGATCTGAAAGAGAAAATCTCTACAAAACAGAAGAACAACAAAAAAAAAATAAGAAAAAAGAAAATTATAACTCACATACATATTCTGATTGGACAGTTCATACCTGCTTCCATAATCTCAACAAAATATTTTATTGCTCAACCTGAAATTTTTACAGTGAACAATTGCAAAACTTCTCATACAAGTTTTACATGGAAAACATTGTAAACCCTTTCAATCCTCATACAATTGCATTTTTTACAAGGATAAAGTTTTTCACACCTCTTAATTACAATTATTGCCTGGAAAAATTGCAACCCCTCTAATGACACATAACTACCTAAGTCTATGGTACATTCAAGAGACAAGAGATGTTGTGGTAAAGAAAACTCAAATTAACTACTAATGTTTATAACAACTCTGACTCTTTTTTCTTCTCATTATCTGATGTGAGACTTGGACGAATACTCATTTTAACACAACAAATATAGTATAAAGGTTTTAATATTCAAGTTTAGATATTTAGAATGATGAAAATACTCTCTTATTTATAGTGAGAGTAATCTGATTTACATTCAAGTACATTGATGCACGTGCTACAACTAAGGTAAGAATTAACCATCCATAATTACATTGAATTCAGTTTTGGTGAGCTATCATTGAGATAATGACACATGATTATGTTGTAATGTTATTCTCCTATACACCCCCTCAAGATGAGGTTACCATCTGTAACTTGCATCTTGGATCGTAGTTCTTCAAAGTGATAGTCCAAGGAGATATGTGTTTCATCTTGGTGAGAAGGTCCTCAATTTGATACTTAGTAGAGACATGAGAGACTTGTAATTTTCCATTATGTACTTGTTCACGAACAAAGTGATAGTCCAAGGAGATGTGTGTTTCATTTTTGAATGAAGAACCATATTGAAACATAGATACGTAGCACCTACATTATCACAAAGTAATGGTGGCTTTGAAATGGAATGTGCAACTCAGACAAGAGATTTGTTATCCACATGATTTCAGTTGTTGCAATGGCTACCGCTCTATATTCAGCCTCAATTGAGGACCTAGCCACAATGCGTTCTTTTCTTGAGAGAAAATAAATTGGATTACCGATGGTTGAATTCAGGAAAGTTTACCAAATCACTCACCAAGTAATAAAGTGAAAAGCAGAGTATCATATTCACATGGATTGTCGTTCCAACTAGACAATTCACGTTACTTATTTAATAAAAGATAAGGGGGTTTGCAATTTAGCTTAATTGCAACAGAGCAAAAGTTTAGGAGTTAACTTGCTTTGATTGAAGAATGTTGGCGGCATATAGGATTCTTTGAATCCCCTCTATTCGTTTGTTGGAATAAATTAATGGTCAAGCATTATTTAGAGTTATTAATTGTTTTCTATCTAAGTGATGAGTTCGTGAGATTTTACTACCTACCAGTTGTCAAGTTGCACATACTGATCACACGAGTTTGTACATGTGAGGTCTTACTCTCTCAGAGTTATGGGATCATTGCCCTCCAGCTGTCGGTTGCAACCTTACGCCAGAGTTTCTACACGGTTCAGTGTTTAGGGTTGTCAGTCATATAAGAAGATACACTTATACGCATAAAGTTGCATGTAGGTTCTTACTTTCTCAGATGTATTTGAAACAATGACAGATAATAGGTTTCCTAAATTCTCTATGTCCTAAAGGTTCCCTCGTCTCTTAAATCTTAGAATGACATCAACATATTCTCCCTCGCGGGAGTTCTACAAATGGGTAGCCTTATCTTGTCTACCTTACCACATATTAAATAAGAATAAAATTACTAAGCTTATTTAAATATTGGGTTATAATGTTTCCCTAATTACAGTTTCCGTTATCTTAGTACCTTCCTGATTCGGGAAGGCTTTCATCAATACTAGGTATGTCACCTTCCTTAGTACCATTATCTTAGGGCATTTGCCAGGAGAAGCAAAGTCTTACGTAATAGTAAAATTAAATAGGATTCCCAAAATAACTGAATAAAGAACTTAAATTAGAATATCCAACAAACAAAATAGAGGTTCATCTTAGAACCCTAGCCTAAAAATATTTACTTACTCATGATAACTAAAGACAAATTACAAAAGAAATAAAACATACCCTAGAGACTTAGAGTGGGGAGAGACTTCTCCATTGAAGCTCCTAGTGCTTGCCTTCCTCTTGAACCGCTTCGTTCTGAATGAAAACATATGAATGAGAGGAGTGATATTTATAGGGAGAGTTTCCACCTGAAGTTGGGCTTAAAATCCGAGCTTTTTCCACTTAAAGCTCCAAAAAAAAGCATATTTGGCCCGCTCCCAGCACACTTGGGGCGCTTTCTTGGGCACACCAGTACAAATTTCATGTCCTTGGAGCATGAAAGCATGCTTTCGGCACATGACAGACACTTGGGGTGCATGGCAGCACACTTGATGTACATCGGTGAAATTTTAAGCACAAAATCACCTCTTTCTTTGTCTTTTTGGGTGTTTGCTTCCATATAAGATGTCTTTGGACTTGAGAACATAATTCCTCCTTTTGTACCGTCTTCTGAGGCCTCTTGAATCTAAATTCATGGTCTTCCCAAGATCTTCACAAGTGTTCATGATGTTTTGCTTTGTCGATTTGCATGATTTCTTCTTGAATTACATCAAAACATTCTAGAATTGCTATGTTTCGGGAAAAGTATAATTACATGACTCAAATAGAAAACATTACAAAATTTTGGTATAAAACTAAAAAAATGACTGAAAGAGATGCTAAAAATAACATAAGACGACATGTCATCAATTACCTCCACGATATATTAGGTACGCGGATGTAGAAGTAAGATCATTTGTATTGACACCCAAGTCAACGTCTTTGTAAGCTTGAAGAGTGAGTGCAGGAGTTTTCCTGAGCAAAATTCTAAAGTTTATTGTAGCTTTGAGATATCAGACTAGCCTTTTTAGATGTTGAAAATGAAGGTTGGTAGGCTTATGCATGAACTGAGGGAGTTTGTTGATAGCAAAGGAAAGGTCAGGCCTTGTGAGATTGAGGTATTGAAGGGCACCAATAATTTGCCTATAAAGAGTAGAATCTGTAGCAGTTGTGTCATCATTAAACATGAATGTTGATGTTGTGGACAAAGGTCTATGGGTAGGTTTTGCTGCATCCATGTCAAACTTCTCAAGAATATCTCAAATGAATTTATGTTGTGATAGAAATAAACCTGTTTTTTAGGGGATGAGCTCAATAGCGAGAAAGTAATGTGGTGTTCCCATGTGCTTTAGAGAAAACTGGTTGGATAAAGTTGAATAAAGTGATGAAGAAATGACGCATCGTTACCGGTTAAGAGTAGATCATCAACATAAACTAGAAAATATGCAAGTGTAGGACCCGAAGCACATATGAAGAGTGAAGGATCAATCTTGCTTGTGATGAAACCGTGAGAAGTGATGTATGTTTTGAGTTCATCATGCCAAGCCCGTGTTCCTTGTCTTAGGCTATATATAGTTTTGTGAAGTTTGCAAACATAGTTTGGATGTTGTGAGTCTTTTAGTCCTGGAGATTGGGCCATGCATACATCTTCATTTAGTGACCCTTGAAGGAATGCATTGTTAACATCAAGTTGATGCATTTGCCACCCTTTTTCAAAAGCTATTTTGATGGCTTGAGGTCAAACTACTAGTGCAAAGGTTTCTTTAAAGTCCACCCTAGGACATTGTGTAAAGTCTTTTTCCACTAACCTGGATTTGTGACGAGCAATGGTGACATCTGAATTATGTTTCAAACGAAAGAGCCACTTGCAAACCACAATGTTGTGATGCTTCGGTTGTGAGACAAGAGACCACATGCCATCCCTAATTAAAGCATTGAATTCTTTTGATATTGCTTGTCTTACATTAGATGGTTCTAGATTCTTATGAAGAGGATGATTTGATGCGTAAAAGGATTGATTTGGTGGGCCGTTATTAGTTACTTCCTAATTCAGATAGGTTTGCATCAATATTAGGTATGTCACCTTCCTAAGTACATTTATCTCAGGTTTGGTTCACTTCAGATGATGAAATGACATAGAGAATGAGCTTATCTTGACTCATCCAATAGTTGTAGTTTGCATGATTTGCATCTAGTGATGGTTTTGGTCCATCAACAAAACCAAAGAGATCATAACCGATCAATAATGCATTGAATTGCATCATCCATGCTGAAAAATTTGTGCTGTTCAGTTTGGTAGTGTACTGAACTACTTTGGTGTCAGTTGCACCAATGGGCAATGAATGGGTAAACATGGTGACGAATTTGTGTGGATCAATATGCTTGTTAAACAATAGTTGACTAATTGATACCATATAAGATAAAGGTTTTAATATTCAGGTTTTGATATTTACAATGATGAGAGAATACTCTCTTATTATTTATAGTGAGAGTAATCTGATTTACATTCAAGTACATTGATGCACCGTGCTACAACTAATCTAAGAAATTGACCATCAATAATTACATAGTAATACAACCTATTTAAATAGTTGACTACAATACGTAATAAAACTACATAATTACATAGTTGACTTCAATTTTTTATTTTTTTTTTGCTTTTGCATCGGTTTTCGACCCACAATAGTTATGGCTAATAATTGTATAATAATTCTATAGTTGAATCTATAACTAATTGTGGCAAACTTACTCAAATATTACAACATATACTTAGAATTGAAATATGAGTTAACCAACATTTATGCTTGTACCATATTTGAGAAACACTTCAACACATTCAAATCACATATTCAAAAAGTACGATGCACATTGAATTGCTATAGATTTCATAACGTCATGTTGTACTAGTGAATTTTTTTCTTACCAATCAGTTGTCTTATCTTTTAATATTTTACTTATTCAATTGTGTAGCGGTGAAAAGATGCCTGACGTCAAATGGTCTGAATCTATTGAGGTAAAAGGGAAAGTCAAATTACATGATTTTGAAAAATACATTCAAGAACTTCCTCTCTCACGCAACAAAGAATTGATGGTAAGGAATTATCGCTATTCTATTTTTTTTGTCAAGTAATCTATATTAGTTAGAAATTCATCTTTATAAAATGAATAGGTGAAGGTTCAAACTCCGCACCCTATATATATATATATATATATATATAATATGCAATGTCCCTACAAAGAAGTTTTGACAAGTCTAATACGTCTCGAGACTGTTATGTTTACAATCTTAAAATTATTTTAAGAATCCTATATAATTTCATATTTATATCTAGGAAAATTACAAATGTGATTAAAAACTTTTTATTTTTAAAAAATTACTTAGGAATAAGATCACATCATTCTATGGATGGATACTATTTAGTGAGCCTAATTACTAATTATTGAACCCTAATATAAAATGAAATAGTTCTATCAACTACTATTAGATTTTAATAATGCCAAGTAATTTCTTGGACAGGCGATGTAAACTAACAATGCCTAGCATCTCAATTTTTTATAATCAAAATTTAATTAATAAAAGAAACTATTACAAAAAGTGCATAGCTGCAACAATCTAACATACAAATTGATGTTTTGCATGGTGGGATTGTCCTTTTCTTTTGCAATTTATTGATTATGTGATTAAAACCTATTTGAATTACTACAAATGATGCAATTAATTTCAGGTGATCTCCATGTATTGGAAAGAAGGATCTTCAAAACTTGGTTTGGAAGGAATGAAAAAGGTGAATATGGATGATCTCAAGTTTAAACTAATTTGATAAATATTTAATTTAAATGAGTAAATACCTAAGTTGATTTTTGAAATTGTAGAATTTTGTCAACCTAGTCCTCCACACAATTAATATTTTAAATTGATCTTTTAAATTGCAAAATCTTCATCATTTTTTTTTCCTATGTTTGGATTTGTTATGGAGTACATCCTTGACTTTATTTAGTTTTAAATTTGTCTCAAAAATTTCCCTTGATTTAATAGGTTGCAAAAAAATATGAAGAAAATGGAACGGTTGGGATTGCAGAAGTTATAACAGGTAGTGATCTTTATGTGTGTCCTCGTAGTGACATAATAATCACCATACTTGAAAAATATGGAAGAGCAACTTTTACAGAGAACAAAGATTCCCTCATTGGTTGTGTTGTATGGCGAAGAAACCAAATAAACCATGTTAACTCTTTTCACCAGAAATCATTAGAATCATCAAGAAAAAAAGATCCTATACCCGTGTCCGTGTGGTCTCCGATTCGCACGCCTTTAGAATCTTCGAGAAAAAATGATTCTAGTCCCGCCGTGTGGTCTCCGATTCGCACGCCTTTCGAATCTTCGAGAAAAAATGATTCTAGTCCCGTGTGGTCTCCGATTCGCACACCTTTCAAATCATCAACAAAAAATAGTCCAGTTCTTGATATTACTAAGCAAAATTTTCGATTATTTGGCTACTATAGTGACATAGTAAAATCGGAAGACACTCCAAATATTTTACAATCAGTATGTGCTAAAGGTGAAACATCAAATCTTAACCCAAATTCAAAGTATGTTCGACCTGTGTTAGTACCTGATGTAACTACGAATGTTACAAAACAATCTTTACCTTATGTTATTCTTCAAAAGGAGCCAGAATTTGAAACTTCAACAATATGTAGTGAAACTTTGCTGGAACAAGAAATGGTTCAAGATATGGATATATCCCCACCGGAGTCCCCACAAAAGAATCAGTATGACAATATATCTAACAGCACCACCCTATTTGGTGCTGCACCCCAACACCAAAGGAGTCCTTTTAATGCTGGCTGGTACCCCCCACCCCCAGTCTCTACATATGTTGGTCCTATGTTTCATTCCATGCAAACAAATTTCACACCACCCTCAATCCACCCACCATTTCCAACCCATAAATCTGATTTTACATATCTTGGTCCTACTTTGACGAGGGAACATACACATCAATATCCACATTCACACATTTTCAGGAGACCACATGGCCAGTTTTAACCACCAGTTGCTAGCAAAGATGCAAGGCTGTATTTGTAATCTCAAACTTTTCATAGCTTAGAAAAATGTTTTAGTCAATATTTGTCGTGTATTTTTAAACGTGTTATCCTGGCCTTCTAGAAAGAATTTACAATTGCTTTGTATTCTGTGTTTTAGGGATTGCTATGGGAACTCAAATGTTTCATTTCAAGTTTTAAGTTGTTGTTTTTCTTTAAAAAACGAGAGTCAAAAGAGAAATGATGTTTCACATTCATTGTTGTGCTTAATAGTTAGGAAGCTCTTTCTTTGTCAAGTCACACAGATCCATACATCCTATGTAGGACATAGAAAATACTTTATTTTTTCTTACAGAATGCCAAGGGATAACGGGGTTTGGGGAACTATTTTAATTTTTCTATGAACTGAAGCTCTATACGAGGTGGTGTCTGGACAATCTCTCCATTCACAAGTAATTCAAAGTAATGCACCAACATAATTTAAAGATTATGTTAGAAATGGTGGCTTCAAAGAATGAAAACAGACATCAATCAACATTATGAGCTAAAAATGCATGGAAGAAAACAGTTGAAGTATACACATTGTAAATCCTCTTTTTAGCTTCCTCCTCACTGAAAATCAAACAAAAAATATCACAAAGAAACAATAACACCCGTCAAACTAAAACCAAAGTTAGGGTTTCAAATCATAAATTTCTATCACAACCAAAATTAGGATTTCAAAGGATACTTATCACAACCCTACACCCTTAATCTCCAAAAAAGGGTATTGAAAAAAATAATCCAAAAAAAATTATTGAAATGCATGCATAATAAATTTTGATAACAAATTAAAACCCTAAAAAAATAAGAATAAGAAAATTGTGTATATACCTTCCAAGAACTTTTGCTAGGGTTTGGATGTAATAAGCAATCATCTGCTGCTTAGAAACACCTCATTTGTTGGAATATTTTATTATTTTACTATATTTCAATATCATTGTGTGGGCAAACATCGTAATAATAATTATATGAACTATTTATCAATTGTGAGCCTTAATTGATTAGTGGTCAAATTAAGTTATAAGGCTATTAGATTTCTAATTGGATAATTAATTAAATATTTAACTAGTTGATATGGACTCAATGAGTGGATGTCTGGATGATCCATTAACGGAATAATGGGAAACCTAATGACCATCCAATATAAAATAGGCTATGGTCCCCAATACACCGTACACGGCAAAACTCTCTCTTCTCCCCCATCTGAAGAGAACTTGAGGCATAAAGGTACCGGTGAGGAAGCTCTATCAGGTATTTCTAATACCCTAATTATTAATATCCTTGATAAATCAAACATGTCGTAGATCCGATCATAATCATGTTGTTCAATGTTTTCTTTGCTTCCGCTATTGATTCATACTTATTGAAGTCTGTTTTTATTAAGACCTAAATTTCTAACAAGTGGTATCAAAGCAGATCTTCATGTTTGATTTATTACGATATTTTGAGTTCTTCCATTTTTTTGTTAAAGATTTTATCGTATAAACCCTAAAATTTTAATTTGGGGATTTTGTCGATCTTTAGTTCCACAGTTTGTTCGTATAAACTACCATAATTTTTCTTTTCATTGTGTTCATCGCTGCTCCTTTATTATTTATTAATATTATTTTTAATTGTTTGTTCATGGGATGAACATATACATCTTTTTTAAGGGCGATGAACATATACTTATATGTCAGGTTATTCTATTCGTTCAATTCGGTACATATGATTATTTTTGCGGTGACATTTCCTGTAACTTTTTCTTGTATAAACGGGACATGATTGTCATTGTGCTGAATCAATAACAATGGAATTAACATGCAGTCATATTAATTTTTTAGTATGATATTGTGATTTTGAATCTTGAAGTTCTTTTTTGGCATGGTTGTTGGGTAAGTCCACCATTAGCTACTTTTCGGTATTTTTTTTTCTTCTATTAATATGAACTGAATCAGCTGTAGGTGTGGTTGTTTTCAATCTAGCCAAAAATAAGTTGTTGCCTACAAATATGGATATGATACCGATTAGATTCAATGTTTATGAATTTTATGGTTTTCAGTTTTATTTTCAAATCAAATCTTTTGGTCTCATTCATCTATACACTAAAGTTGTTATATTACTATACATATTTGATGATCGTTATAACAAACAAGGGTTTGAATTTTGGTGATTTGATTTGTTTCGGAAATAAAACCTTTTGATTTGGCATAATTTTAGGTGTCGTTTTTTTGGGTTGATTCTTTCAAATTAAAATTGATTCACAATTTCTTTTGTATTCAAACTTTATTTTGAGATATTAGACAATTCTTGATATATATTTGGTCATCATATATCATTTGTGAAATTTTGTTGTCTCTTTCGAATAGTGTTTAATAACACATCTCAAAATATATTTTGAACTATTTTTTTGGTAGTACATAAAGTAAGGATTGAATTCTTTAATTTTGGAAAATATCAATTCTAGTAATTTTGGTTGTTTATTTTTAGACATATAAAGTTTGTTTCCTTTATTTAGGAAAACATTTCTTCTAGAATTATGTTTTATTTTGTTTAAAGAATCATTAGTACATATGTGAATCAATTGTAGCATCAACATTTTTAGCACATAAGATTCAATTGTCTTATGATTTGAAATTGAATATTTAGTTATAGCATGATTATCATATTTGAGTTTATTGTTATTAAGTTTTCTACGATAATACTTTTGATTATGCATTTTGACATATTTCATGTTATTTATGTTGTTGCTTTTATGTGATATCTGCAAATGTATTGTCATGCGCACATTGGTGTGATTTATGAATTGCATCTTCTTTCAAATTCTTGAATTTTCTTCACAGTTAAAGGTTGCCAAGTAACCTTATGGTTACTTAGCGACATAATGGACTAATTCGACCTACATTATGTCGGTAGTGCCTTGTAAATTTAAGACATTTCCTATCTGCCTTGTGAATTTAAGATCACTCCCATTTAAATTTATTTATTAAATTGTCTAGTAATTTTGGTTGAGTTGGTTGAAATAACAAGTTGCAAAAGTAACCCATGTTGCGTAGATTTGATTCAGTTGGAATTACAAATGATGTAGTATATAATTGTTCGTGCGAGCTGTTTTAGTCGGCCAAAAGGAAGACACGGCTTGGTCGGATAATTACATACCTGCGATGGTAAATATGCGGTAATTATTAAGTTTTCCATGTGGATAATGAGGATGTCAAAAGGCACCCATTATCTGACAGGACTTCTTAAGTTTTATTCATGTGGATAATGAGGATGTCAAAAGGCACCCATTATCTGACAGGACTTATTACCATATAGACCATTGCATTGAGATACTGTTTGCAGTTAATTCTTACCAGTCAAAAGATTGTGTTTTAATTGCGCGTTGGTATCTTGTTTTGAGCCTTTTAATTTACAACTTGTGATGTTAAATATGTGGTCATTCTTAAATTTTTCATGTGGGTAATGAGGATGTCAAAAGGCTCTCATTATCTAACAAGAATTCTTAAGTTTTTCCATATAGGTAATGAGGATGTCAAAAGGCACCCATTATCTGACAGGACTTATTACCAATATTTAGTCATTGCATTGAGAGTACCGCTTGCAATTAATTCTTAGCAGTCAAAAAATTGTGTTTTAATGGTGCGATTGGTATCTTGGTTTTGTCTTATAATTTACAAATAAAGATAAATTGTGCATGTCTTATACTTAATTTTTGACATCCTACTAATGTTGTGTAAGTGTAAACTCATTCAAGGAATTAAGAGTTTACATCCACAAATATAATGGTAGACAAATGACAATTATAAGAATTTATTCTTTGTCGAAGTAAATTGTCACTGTTTGATCATTGTTGTAAAATACCACTAGCAATTGATTTTATTGTTTAAAGACTTGATATTGATGGTGCACTAGGTATTTTGGTGAGTACTTTTTTTACTCTTGTTCTCTTTAAGCTAATATATTTTAATGTATCTGCTAATTTAAGTTAAAAAATTTTAACTCTTAAAAGCTTTAACTTTTAGGAATTAAAGAATAATATTAACATTGTTCTTGAATCTAGACCTTAGATAAGGGTGGTGAAACTTAAATTCTCTCACAAATTCAGCACCTAATGTGAGAATCAAGTTTGATAAGTGAGTATACACCAAATCTCATAGGTCACGTGAGATCATAAAGCTAAAATATCATATGGATTAGAGGTGTTATTTAAGATGACAAAATTTTTGTCATATTTACTTTGCTTAAACTAAAGTGCTTTTAAAGCAATATAGAGAAAGACAAGCTCTCATCGGAGATTTGGTATTTCATTAAGGTTATTAGGGAGTAAATATTTAATCTTGCTGAGACACTATAATTTCGACTATCATATGACTTGTTCGAAAATTCAGCATTTTGTATTCTCTTTGCACAATTAAGTTTATAACTATTAAAGTTAGAAATGATCCTTTAAAGGATCAATTCATAAAGTGTGCAAAATAAGGAAAAGTTGAAGCAAGAGAAAATAAAATAGTGCTCATTTGAAAAATACCTCAAAAGATAAGGGCAAATAAAGTAAGGTAGTCTTGACTGACTTATGTCCAATGATGTTGAAAGATATATCAATTTAGAATGGACAAAGTCGATAAAGATTGTTTTATTTATTTTTTGAACCAATTTTAGATTGTCATTTCTAGCCTTTTTTGTATTTGAAAGACAATTTAGTGAATCATTACTTGGATTGATTTTTTGTTTTAATTTCTCTATATATGAATCAAGATATTTTAAGTTTTTATTTTATGATGATTCAATGTGTCTTTTAAATTCAATTTTAGAGTCAATTCAGTTATGACTTGTGACATTCTATATTGTTTAAGGTTGTGAGTACTATAAGTTTTCGTCCTACAAATTAGAAAAAATTTGAGACATAAGTTGTTAAGTTTTCTTAAGGATATTGAGTTTGGAGGTGAGATGTGGTTTTAGAACAAAATTGAATGAGAAAGAATTAGTTCTAAACTAATTCATATAATTACTATTATTATAGTATATTTGGATCCTCATGAGGACATTATTGTTCTTCCTCTCAATCAAGTTAAGAAATTAATTCATATAGATCAAACTCAACACCCTCAAGAACTAGAGCTTCTAGTGTCATTAAGAATTGACTGAAAAGAGAAATTCTATTTAGTTTAATTGAAAGACTCTATTAGGATGGTCACGATACTAGTTTGCTTATTATAATTTTGGAGCTGCATAAGATGAATTTTAATATAGTGTTTCTTAATGGTGACATTAATGATACAATATGGTGCAACTGAATAAAAAAAATTGTGTTAATAGATACAAAGTAGATGGTTTGCAAAGTCATGAAATCCACTTATAAGTTAAGAAATTTATCTCTTTAATGTTACCACAAATTCTCATAAAGTAATTGTCTCATTTGGTTTTGAGATGATATTATGGAGAATTATGGATTTAGTAAGCTCAATGGGAGTAAATTTATATTTTGAGTTTAAATGTGTCAATTTTATTTTATTTAGTCAACGATGATATATGTTTGTCATGTGAAACCAAGAAATCTCTAATAAATGTTAGTGATGAAAGATCTTGGGGACACCTCTTTTGTATTAGGCATTTCGATACTTAGAGATTCTTCTCAAGATATTATTTAGATATCACAAAAGAGTTATATCAATAAAGTTGAAAATAAATTGACATTAAAGTTAATAAATTATATGCAACATCAACCACCGAGAGAGACTTTTCAGTCTCAAATATTGCCCTTTAGAAAATTTATAAATTTTGAAATTCAAGTATTTTCCTATGCTTTGCTTATAGGATTTTTATATATGATCTTATTATACGCATTTGGAAATAGCGCATATAATCAGATTGTTTGGCAGATACTTGGGCAATTCAAAGTTTGAATTGTTGAAAAGGCAACCATAAGGATTATTAAAGAGAACAAGAGAGCTTATGCTCACATCAGAGATCTGACAAATTTGGAGATCATTTGTGTGTCAGACTCTGACTTTTGGATGTCAGTATATAACACACATCCTAACTTCAGAAAAGTCTGTAAGTATTTATGTCACTTGGTTGCATATAGTAAAAGGTATTGAAAGACCACTCAAGATATATAGTGACATAATTTAGTCATATAGTTATTCAATAACTTTTATAAAGTTTATTGCCCTATAGATTGTTGTTGTTGAATGATTAAACAAGTAGAGACAAATTTTATGCTAGCTGATCCGCTAATCAAAGACATGACACATCAGGTCTTTCATATGGTTGTTGTCATTAAGGATGTCTTGGATTAGTGGGAGTCTCTTAGTTTATGTTCTATACTTTTGTTTTTTGGTATTCATACAGACTTTATGTAATGATTTTCTGCAGAAATAAAGTTCATGAGGTTATTTTGTTATAACCATTTCTGTATCATTTTGTGCAAATACTGTATTTGCAAACTTCAATTTGATCTCACTAAAGTTTTTAGTTGGACCAGTTGAAAATAGACATGATTTAGAGATCACATTGCATGAAATTTCCATGTCACTCATCCATATCGATCTATGTCATCAAGTGCATTGATATCGTGGTCATCGAGGTTCCTTCTCGTTATACGTTAGTGACGACAGCCGCGGTGGTCCCATTATTAATGTATGAGGTGGACCAGATTGTAAAGTTGAAATCTAAAGATAAATAGCATTCAGATGCGCGCCTAACGAATTGTGATATAATTATTAAGATATGTAGCCCAAGTGGGAGATTGTTGGAATATTTTATTATATTCTAATATCATTATGTGGGCAAATATCGTAATAATAATTATATTAGCTATTTATCAATTGTGAGCCTTAATTGATTAGTGATCAAATTAAGTTATAATGCTATTAGATTTCTAATTGAATAATTAATTAAATATTTAATTAATTGATATGGACTCAATGAGTGGATGTTCGGATGGCCCATTAACGGAATAATGGAAAATCCTAATGACCATACAATATAAAATAGGCTATGGTCCCCAATACACCGGCTAAACTCTCTCTTCTCCCCATCTGAAGAGAACTTGAGGCATAAAGGTACCGGGTGAGGAAGCTCTATCAGGCATTCCTAATACCCTAATTATTAATATCCTTGATAAATCAAAGATGTCGTAGATCTGATCATAATCATGTTCAATGTTTTCTTTGCTTCCGCTATTGATTCATAATTGTTGAACATGTTTTATGAAATCTGTTTTTATTTTTATTAAGACCTAAATTTCTAACAGTATGTACCTTCGAAGAACTTTTGCTAGGGTTTGGATGTAATAATCAATCATCTGCTGCTTAGAAGCACCTTCACTGCTGCTTAGAAGCACCTTCACCACCAGGCATATACATAGTAATGACCCAGTGGTTGAAATCGAATCGAGGCCACTGATGGAAGGTGGGGTGAGGGAATGAGGCCAATGGAGTAGCGGGTTAGACGAGGTCGAGTAATCGACGCAATTGTGAAGGAAGATGCAAAGATGCTTGCCATGATGGATTTGAGGGAGAACGATAGGGAACTTACGAAAGATGTGAAATTTATAAAGTGGGGTTAATTGATGCCCTCAATCAGAGAAGATGGTTAAATTGATGTGACGGAGTGGAGTGGCAGCCCACGGCGGCACCGTTGTATGGGTCCCACTCTTTAGAAAAATTCACACTTAATGCGCTAATTAATTTTTTGAAAGGCTCATTCCTTCCTTCTTTTTTTCTTGTTCGTTACACCGTTCGGATCACTGCCGCAAAAACTAATTATTTGAATAAATGATGTATCTAGTTGGTGTACACAAGGTTGTCATAATCGAGACTTTAGAAAGAAAGAGAAGAGCAAAATCGACAACCGTAAAATCGCAACCAAATTCGAAGAACTCAATTACTTTTGTAGAATTGATATAAGAAATTATAAAATCGCAATCAAAATCGATGAATTTTATCAAAATAATAGTAATATAAATGGTATATAGTCATAAATGACTTAGTTTATAATAAGTCATAAAATCGCAATCAAAATTGATGGATTTTACCTATTTTCATATTCTACTATAATTTTGAGTTGTTGAAGGTAAAGAAAGTCGCAAATTTCTGGATTTTAGGATTTAAGTCTAGATTTTGACAATAATGATTGTGCAGAGGAGGAATTGCATTAATGATATTGAACTCTACTTCCCTGATTATGTTTTCTTTTCCGAATAAATAAAGTATTTTGAAACGGGAATAGCCAATTAAGAGGGTTAATAAGGAGTGTTGTGATTTTTTTAGGATATAAAAAGTCTTTTTTTTAGGGAAGGAGATAAAAATTCTTAGAAACGACCCTAATTCTTATGTAAATACATCGTGTCTACCCTACAATAGCCAATTAATCATGCATGAGTTTAGGTATTCATTTATTATATACTTGTTAATTTTCATTGCCTTTTTTGTTTGTTTCATAATGAGAGTCTT
>Ga0315914_1004092_pt1 | contig 21861 bp, 13 predicted proteins | sample MpolenodulesMG_FD_203920 | JGI IMG/M metagenome (GOLD analysis project Ga0315914, IMG submission 203920) | Medicago polymorpha root nodule microbial communities from Los Angeles, California, United States - elongated nodules | ecosystem: Host-associated > Plants > Roots > Nodule | place: USA...
TTCTTTGAGATTGTGCATGTCAATCACTCTTAATTGTCACTTAGTTTGATTGTTTCTGAGTTTAAATGTAACTATAAGATTAATAATATAGCCAATTTGATATTTTATACATGAAACTCTACAAAAACCCGTGCATCGCACGGGTTAGAGTTTAGTTTGCAACAAAAACAATTCACTTTGTCCACATATTTGTAATAAACTAACCATTTCCGATCACCAATCTCACAATTGCTTAATTTTCTTAATAATTCACGTATGAGAGATGTCTAAGATATTTGCCATTGGAAAAATTGAGATTCGTTTATCTAGTAAATCCCTTTCAATTATAATATCATTTGATTTGTAATCAATATTCTCTCAATTTCTTGGATCATAATTATCAAAATGAGTTTTTTTTAGGGTTAATTACGTTTTTAGTCCCTATAAATATTCACAATTTTGTTTTTAGTCCTTACAAAATAAAATCACACATTTTAGTCCCTATAAAAATTTTCATCAGCATGTTTAGTCCCTATAAAATTTTCTGTCAGCACTTTTAGTCCCTGTAAAAAATTTCCATCAACAAATTTGGTCCCTAAAATGCTTAAGGAAAATGTCACGACTAAAAAGTGTGATTTTATTTTATAGGGAACAAAAACAAAACTGTGAATATTTATAGGGACTAAAAATTTAATTAACCATTTTTTTATAATCACCGCCAAGATTTTCAATATTAGTTGTATTTGACACATCATTAGAAACACTCGACTTATCATCAATCTTCTAGTTTTCATTTTCATAATTTGAAATTTCCACATTTTTGTATGACTCAATTGATAGTGAGATCTAGAGTTGAAAACACTTGTTAGGGGGATATAATAGCAAAAATATAAATAGGATCGAAAACTTAGTTCATGTTTGGACCCCCTGGTGAGATTCTCTATATAAACTCCCTATAAAACAAGTTTTGCTATGTACACACTCCTTGACAAAATTTGGGGCCTACAAACCTGGTCCCTAGGCCGTTGCACCCTTGGCTTATGCCAAAGTCGCCTATGATGAATGGTTAAGGGAAGAGTACCTTTGTAATTTGGTTCCTTATGTGCACATTAGTGATACTCAATTTCAATTTCAAGATCTTTATGTTAATGGATACTGGTGTTTTCTTTTGATAACATGTATACGCAATTTCCTTTGTCCATTCAAATCTGCATCAATAATATTTTCATTGAACCATACCTATAAGATGATATAATATGCGACTTTTCTTCCAACAATTTGTATTTAGCTAGACAAAGTTACCAATGGTGGGTCTCTACCCACAATCTCGATTGGAGGCACCAATGAGAGTTTGACTTTGATTTGGAATTTTCAAATTCCTGAAAATCTTACGCATTTTCGCTGGCTAGTTGTTTATGCATTTCTTGCTACCTATTCCTTCAACTAACGACTCGTCATGTTCTAGATGCAACGTTGATAATGAGTCAACCATTCACACTCTTTAAGGTTGTCCTGATTCTTGTGTCAATTTGTTAACATCTAGGTTTCATGGTTCTCCCAATTTTTCTCATGGCCAAATGTACCTCATGATTCAAACTATTTTCTTCCAATATTAATGGCTCTCTATTTGTTGTTACCAGGTGGGAGATATGGCACAAAAAAAATAATGAGTTTTTTTTATCAAGTAAAGACATCAAGTTAACTCCTAGTTTCTACTCGTCTACCTCTACTGTTAGCAATGTCATGTGGTATCCTCCTACCACTAGTGTGATTAAAAATGACATGGATGACAATATATGGAGAGCGAAGTTTGGAGACTTATTGAGAAACTCCAATGAAGAATGAATAATAACAGGTTCTCTTGCCTATGTGGAACGACTACAAATATGATTGTTCAATTATTCGTTATTTCGCATGGTTTGACTTTAGCCTAGAAAAAATAATGCAATCAAGTGATTATTGAATTTAACTGTGAATCGGTCTTGGACTTGATTGTGGGTGATTCTGATCACTTCTATACATATGCCTATGTCATATCGAAGATTCAAAAGTTGATGTGCCTACCATGGTCCATCACTCTTATTCATACGCTAAGAGAAACTAACATGCCTGTTGATTGATTCGCTGAATACAGGGCCAATTCTGATCATTCCATGAAGTTTTGGGACTCTCCTCGTCTTTATCCTCCCCTTTAAACTTCTCTTGAGTTACTTGTTGATGTTGTAATTGAGTCACACGACAATTCATTAATTTTAGTGTGCGATGTGGTGCAAAGTAACTGAGTCATGCAACACTTAGTTAATTTTTTATTTACATCAGATTAACAGGTGGATCAACAACAATAATTTTACAAAATGTAGAGATTTAAATCAAATAAAAAAAATTGTAGAGATCAATATAAAAAAATTGATGAAAGTGGAAGGACTAATAACTATCAAAAACTAGGCAATTACCCCCCCCCCCCGAAATTGTAAGTTTCGTCAATTACTCCCTTGAAATTAACAAAACTTCAATTACCCCCATGAAATTGCACAACGTTAATCAATTTACCCCCTCCGTCAAATTTTTCTGTTAGTCAACATGATGTTTTGCAAATACCCCCCCTGAAGTTTTGCACTTATGTGCAAAATGCCCCTTGAACTTGAAATTTTTATATTTTTTTTCTTGTATTTGACTCAAAAGATATTAAAGGTAAGCAATTAACATTTAGCTTTATGTTGGGTCAATTCCCATCACATTATTCAGCACCATAATCAAAATTTATTTGTTTAATCTATTTTTTGTTGTTTTCTTTCTTTTTTGATAGCAAATCTTGTTAATTTTTGAACTACTTATTAACCATTTTTGTTGTATGGTATGATCAGTAGCTCTTTACTATTGATCTCAAATGCTCCAAAAACATAATCTATATCTATATGCATAAAAGGAACACAAAAACTCTGTCCAATCCAAACAATGTTCATGAGCTTCATGAATGAAAATTGTAACAAACACAAATGGAAATAAACAAATGGACAAAGGAGAATGACACCATAATCATCTTGTAAAGGAAGGTCAATAAGTCAAAGGTGAAATCACAATGATGATACACATGACATTGATAAAATTCAATAACTCTATTCCAAGAACTTAAGAAAAGATATAAAGCTAACTGTTAATTGTTTATCTTTAATATCATTTGAGTCAAAGATAAGAAAAAAAATATATAAAATTTTAAAGTTCAGGGCATTTTGCACATAAGTGCAAAACTTCAGGAGGTATTCACAAAACGTTATGTTGACTAACAGAAAAATTTGACGGAGGAGATAAATTGATTAACGATGTACAATTTCAAAGGGTAATTGAATTTTTGTTAATTTGATGATATTGTCAGTTTACTCTGAAAATTGAAACATTTCTCATTGCACTAGTTGCCAGCATAAAACAAAAACCTCCAATTTCGATGAACCGAAAGCGTACTCCCGTTTGTTAAAGAAAAACAATAAACAGAGAGAAATCACGAGAGTTCACGTGGGCACGTGCAAGTGAAGCAAAGAATCGAAATTCCATTTCCAAACAACAAAACTGTGGCAATGGAAGCGATGATGGTAAGCAAGAAAAAACCAGAACCCAGCCACTTCCATTATTCACACTGTTCCCTTTTATAGTATTTCCCTTTTTCTGTTCTATTCTATTCTATTATTCACCCACTCATACATCACATCAATAATCACTTCCAAAAACAGATTACAGATTTCAATTTCAACAACAACAACGCATAACGCATTCCTCTGCTACTCATTTCATTTTAATTATTATAAAATAAATTATTATTATTATTATAATACTAGTATACGATATGATGATGAATTGAACATACATTTTTACCAAATTGGTGTCTCTCCCACCTCTCTCCCATTCTCACAAGGGGGAGAAAAAAACAAAAATGGCGGTTCAGCGGCGGCGCCACCACTTTTATCAACGCTTCCGTCTTATGATTCCGGTGATTTCCGCCGTCGCCGCGGCTCTACTTTTTCTCTTCGCTATGCTTTCTTTCTTAGCCCCTTCTCCTATCGATTCCGATCATATGCACCGGAGACGCCAACACATCACGGTAAATCTCTCTCTCTCTCTCGACATTCACTCTTATCCAATAATTGATCACGAATTCATCAATTTTTGTGTTTTTCCAGTATAACGAGAAAGCGAATGAAGTGATTGAAAAACCTGAGTTCCGTGTTCCGGTTAGGGCTTTTTCTGGATTCTGATTGTGTTTCGTATAGATTTCATGATTTTGTTATTGGATCTTGATTACTTGATTGTTTGCTTTTGTTTTGATCAGAAAGACGGAGGAAAGCTGAGTCGCGATGTGTGGAGTTCGAGAAATTCGGAACACTTCTACGGTTGCAGCAATGCCAGCAGCAAGTTTCCAAGTTCATAATCTATTTCTGGGTTCTGTTATTGGATCTTGTATATGAATATAGTTATGAAAATGACGGATAACTGTGCCTTTTCAACTGCAGACGCTGAAGCAGCTACAAAACCGAATCGGTATTTGTTGATTGCAACTAGTGGAGGCTTGAATCAACAAAGAACTGGGGTACTTTCTCTGGACTATTTCATTATCATTAATACGGTTATAGTCAAAGCATGGATTTCATATCTGGTTTTATTTAATTTTATTAAATGTGAAATGAACTAAAAAAAATCACATGCTTCCTCAATCAGATTTGCCTTATATTAAGGTTGTCAAGTAAAATTAACTTGTTCTTTTCTTGCTGAAGTAAGTAATGTGACATTCTACGAGAAAAGGGACTAAACTTGTTGGAGTTGGAGCCGTATAGTAATTAAATAATCATGGAGCATTAGCTGGTACATTTTTTCTCGAGTCTAGTGCTCATGGATGTCATAAATCTTGTTGAGAATCTTATTGCTTGCATCTGTGAAAGAGACGGATCCTGCCGACCCCACCTCATGGGACAAGGCTTGGTTGTTGTTGTTGTTAAAGAGATGCATCCCTTATGTTTTCAGATCCTACCCGCTTGGCTTTTCTGTTAATTGTTGAAAATCTCAGTTAATAGTTTTTCATCAAAATCTGGAGTATTGAAACCAGTAAATTTTTTATGTTTAGTTACTATTCAAATCAGGATAGTATACTGCTGCATATAATGACTGTTGTTGATGCTTATTGTTTGCAAACTATATGCGTACTTAGCTATCACTGTTGATCATTTTGTTTTTACAAATGGCAGATTACAGATGCTGTTGTTGTTGCGCGAATTTTGAATGCTACTTTGGTTGTTCCAAAATTGGATCAGCGATCTTACTGGAAAGATTCTAGGTAATTTGCAGAAAGGACATATTGTAATTTGACTTAGCTGCTAAAATATTGAAGTTTATAATTCTCATATTTGTGATACAATGCCATACTTTACCTTTTGCAGTAACTTTTCAGAGATCTTTGATGTTGATTGGTTTGCCTCATATTTGTCAAATGATGTCAAAATTATCAAGCAACTCCCAAGCAGTAAAGGTAAGAAAGCATTATCTGCATACAGCCTGCGTGTTCCAAGGAAATGCAGTGAAAGGTGTTATATAAATCGTATATTGCCTGTACTCGTGAAAAAGCGTGTAAGTTTTTTATTTCTCAAAAATATTACTACTATTTATTAGTACTGCTAATATGCTGTACAACTTATTGTGTTTTCCTTTTTAAGTAGGAGGTGCCTTCGTTTCTCAGTTCGATTTTTTTTTTAACGCTCAGAAGATATATATAATACTAGTAGGAAGTTTTAACTGCTTTTCATTTAAGAACTATAGTCCAAATCTCTATGTGATGGATGTTATAGTAAATGTATTTTAGATGGATTAGATGATTCATTTGCATAATGAGTTTTTCAGGTTTCTTGGTTAGGCTACCGATCTCTTGGTCGTCTAATAAATTTTAACCCTGATGTGTGGTGCCTGAAGTAACTTCTCAGTCGAGCTAGGATATCTGTCATCTTTTGCCAAAAATTTAAAACCATTTCTGTACCTTTTCTATTTGCCAAGTGATCTTATAATTGGACTATTTGCAAGATCTAGATCCATATTTTTTCCCCATGACTTGCTTAATACAAATTTAGGCCGTTTTGATCCATGTTAGCCATCCTATGACTGAGAAAGTCTATATACCCTATGATTATTAAATATTCAAAGCTAGTCCCGAAATTTTACCCACTTTAAGTCCTAGTTTCTATAAAATGTCTGATTTCAGTTATCAAATTAGGATGTTTTGTATGCTTGATACTGCAACAGTTTTTTAGGAAAATTTTGGAAGTAATGAAAGCTGTAGTCTGTACCAACTGGCCTTTTTTTTGCTTTTAATAAACAAGTAATCAATACTTTAAATTCTGGTCACTTTATCTAGTATATCAATAACTATTTGAACATTTGATTATGAAGAAATATATTTAATATTGTTGCTTCATTTATATCGCAGGCTGTTCAACTCAACAAGTTTGACTACAGGCTTGCAAACAAGTTGGATACTGAGTATCAGAAATTGAGATGTAGAGTTAATTACCATGCTCTAAGATTTACCGATCCAATACTAAAAATGGGTCAAAAATTGGTCCAACGGATGAGAATGAGAAAGAAGCATTACATTGCACTGCATTTGAGGTAGTTTGTTTGATTTTTGCCCCCTTTTATTCGTTTGTCTGTCCTGTTTAATTCACTTTCCCAGGTAATCTTATCAATCAGATTCATCAATTTGGTAACCACTAAAACTATAATGTAGTATTAGTATCCATATATGTTGATCAATGTCCTTGTTAAAAATTTGCTCATGTACAAATACTTGTCAAAACTGGGTTCAATTCTTACTTTCATGCTGGTATCCTCATTACATTTGCTTGTTAAGCATACCACTAAGATATTCATTTTATTTGCACAAATATGAAACACATGAATGCTCATTTTCTTGGGGGACTAAAATTTTGTTTAACATCATTTACAAGTAATATAACTCAAATTGGATAAGTGGAAATACACGACAGCTCCAATGCCCTTATGCTTATTTTTTTTGTTTTGTCTAGATAGGGAACTATAAGGCAGCTGAAATTAAATCAACCTGTTGAAGTTGTGCCCCTTTAGATAAAAGGAGGAGAGAAATTAGTAATAGCTCTAAATTATATTGATAATAACTTGAGTTTGACTTGTAATCTTCATTCTAGATTCAGCAGTGCATTGTGTTCCAAATACTATAAATTTGCTCTTGCTCAGCCTTTACTACAGTGGCAATGTAACCAGAATGATCATATTGAGTGAAACAGAATTGTAATAAAGGTTGGAAATGAGTAAGAACAAGTTTACAATATATGGTACGCAATTGGGGAGTTAAAGGTCCAAGGTTTTAGCCTTGGCAAGGAGAAAAGTATCAACATAACAATTAGCATACTAACATTTGTCATTCAAAAAAAATAAAATTACAACTCCAAGTTAAATTAGAGTCCCAGGCACCTTCTCTAATGTAGATCTTATATGGTTCCTGCAGTTTTTCTCTATCTTTTTCCTTTCTAATCTTAACACGCTAATGGACATTATATTTCAATGATACAGTTACATACATTAACATGAATACTTGTAACTGCCAATTTCCGTTCTTATTCCTCCATTCCTCCAAATGTATGCTATATTTATAACTGGCCTGCTATCAAATTACACACGGAAAACAAACTAGTAATGCGCAATAAAGGATAAATAAAAACTAAACTAGCCTTCAAGGAGTAGTATAAATCGAGTGTCTCTGAGGAAGATAGATCTTTGAGTAGAGAGAGCATTGGTTAAAATATCAGCCAGCTGGTCTTCTGCAGGGATGTCAAGCCTCAAGATTCTTGTTAAGAACTTTCTATCTTACAAAAAGATATCAAGCTCCACATGTTTTGTTCTAGCATATAAAACAGGATTGTGCTAATGTTACAGTCCCAAGACTGTCACATAAGATATGAGGGATGTCAAAAGGCACTTTCAATTCATTTAATAGGGAGTGTATCCATAGAATTTCTGCCGCTGTTGCTGCCTGGCTACTCGATTTAGCCTCTGCACTAGATATAGCCACCCGAGGTTGTTTCTTAGACCACCAAGAAACCAACTCATGGCCTTGAAATACACAAGACCCAGAAGTGGACCTTATATCATCTGGGTTAGCTTCCCAATCTGCATCACAGTAGGCTGTTATGGCTAATTTTTGCTTGGAACAGAAGGTTTAAGATTAAGACCATGACTATCAGTGCCTTGTAAATTTCTAAAAAATCTCCGTACTACTTTCCAATGATTCTCTAGAGGCTGAAACAGAAATTGACATTATAGCCACTGATCATTGTAGATGAAACAGCAGCTTTAGCATGGAGAAGTTTGTGTTTTAGCCAACAACTCTTGAATATATCTGGCTTTTTTTGTCTTATTTGGACACTTTTTTCCTTTTCAATTATACAGCTTTTGTTGTCAAATCCCAACGGGGGAATGTAAATTGGGTTTTAGATGGATTGAGGATGAATTTGGATGGATCCCGTGTTCACACGGTCAGAATATCAATGGAAATTGATCAAGGTTGGATATATTCTAGAAAATGTAGATTTTAATTTTAATATTTTAATATAAAATACTAAATTTGGATCTAAACTGTCCAATCTTAATTGAACGGTCACTGATGTCTTAACTACGTGATTGCGGAGAATTCTTTCCTTTAGATATATCTTGATTGGAGATTGAACACAACCCATCACCTATTATGTTTTTAAATTGTTTCTACTTGTTCATTTGTCTCTTGCTCTGTCTGTCTCAAGTTAGGTGTTCTTAGTTTTACAGAGAATTAAGGAAATGATTAATAGTGTTGATTTTCATGGTAAAAATGTGTTTTATTTACTAAAACACCCTTATTAATTATGGTTAGTAGAGTAGTTAGATGATTGAAATGCATTAAATAAGGGAACCCACTTGGGTTGGTCTGGTGATGTTGGCTTGGGACCTTGGAGTGTGCTCCTCTCAAGGTCTTAGGTTCAATTCTCTCTGATGCAAATTTCGGTGGGTTAGTTTGGCTTATTAAAAAAAATGAATTAAATAAGGGTATGTTAGTGGAAAAGAATAATAAATGTTTTATTAGTATTATAAGAGACAAATAATTTGAAACAAAGAAAAATGGTAGAGGACACCTAATTTTAAGGTCTTAGTCTTGGACTAAAGTTTGAGAGTCTGAGACCTTCGTATTAGACTAGGCCCATATTACAGACTGCACTTGGTAGTTGGTACTGTTGATTTTATTCGGACAGCAAACAATGGCTTCTACACTTGTATAGATCCTATTAAGGAGAGTAGGGAGAGTAATAGATAACAATTGAGTAGTTTCTAAATTCGATCCACTTCTTCTTTCTGCTACAGATTTGAACCTGATATGCTTGCATTTTCTGGATGTGACTATGGTGGAGGAGAGAAGGAACAAAAGGAACTGGGCGCAATAAGGAGGAGATGGAAGACACTACATGTAAGGCTCACATGTTATTTTTTACTACCAACAATAATTTATTAAGAGATATCAAAATATATAATCACTTATTCACTATTAGACAATATTTTTCTATGCTTGATTACTTATGCAAAACCATATGGCATCAATTTCTGTTATAATGACAGTGCATATAAACCTAACTACATTTTTCATTAAATGAATATCGGCAATTGGCTTTTAACATTTTAATGGTCTTTAACCCTGCTTGTGGCTAGATGCCAAGTAAATAGGCATTATTTGATAGAGAATATTTCACCTGACTATGTTTGCATGAAAAAACTGTTTAAAAAAGAGATATGAATAATATGAAGTACATTGATATGCAGAAAAGCAATCCTGATAGGGCCAGGAGGCAGGGAAGATGTCCGTTAACCCCAGAAGAAGTCGGTCTAATGCTAAGAGCGTTGGGATATGGTTCTGATGTTCATATTTATGTTGCATCTGGGGAAGTATATAGAGGGGATGAAACATTGGCACCTCTGAAAGCATTATTTCCTAATTTCCATTCAAAAGAAACCATTGCTACCAAGGAGGAACTAGAACCATTTTCTTCATTTTCTTCTCGCATGGCTGCACTTGATTTTATTGTTTGTGATGAAAGCGATGTGTTTGTCACCAATAACAATGGTAACATGGCTAAAATATTAGCCGGACGAAGGTATGCTCTAGTTCATTTGAATGTTTATTTTCACTTTCTGTTGGTCACCCGTCACTGGTATCTACACTTACTAATTAGCTTTCTGTACACTTTCTTATAGGAGATACTTTGGTCACAAACCAACCATTCGTCCAAATGCTAAAAAACTATACAGATTGTTCTTGAACAGAAGTAACTCGACTTGGGATGTTTTTGCTTCCAGTGTTCGTACTTTCCAGAAAGGCTTCATGGGGGAGCCAAAGGAGGTTAGACCTGGTAGAGGCGGGTTTCATGAGAATCCATCTACCTGCATATGTGAAGATTCTGTGGCGAAATTGGACAAAAATTCTGGATCTAGAAAATTTTCAAGGGATAAGTCAACCAAAAAAGTTGTAGCAAATGATGAGGTGGATGTTGATGATAATGACGAGGATACTGATAATGATAATGATGACGATGATGATCAGAATGATCTTACAGATAGGGATATGTTCAATGAAACAATGTCAGACTATGAATCTCTGAACTTTGAGGATCCAGAGTTGGAGGAAATTATATCAGACTAGTGTAGCTGCAGTATTCAGTGCTGACTACCTGTTGAGTCATTCGTCATAACCCCCTTAAGCAGCTACTGCTCGATCTTAAAGTTGCTAATAAAGCACAGATCCCAAACAGAAAAAGCACATATTTCTCAACACTGGCTGAGCTGAACTTGAAGTGGATATAGTATGAAGACATCTTGAAAATTTTAATCATACAAACAATTTGTGCATTTTTAAGAGCATAATGGCCTTGGTTTGTTGCTAAATTTTGTGGGTGTTTGGACTTGTAATTAAATCTGGAAAAAGGTGATCAGAAGTTAGCAATGAGTGGAATGGGAGGACAGCCATTTGACATCTAGCTGCATACAAAATCGAGTTTGCTAGGAAGTAGGAAAATCTGTATATTTCCGTTGAGGAAAATCATTTCAATACACTTTTGTTCATATCTATCTTCGAGATTGTTGTTGTCAACTTACTTATATAGAAGCAACTGAATGCCAATTTAAGTTTTGTGCCTGAAGTTAACGTAGCAGTAGTGGTCTGATGGCCCGGTAGGTGTAGTTAATCTTTTAATAAAATCACATAACTTGTTTTATACAGCTGATCAAAATGGTAAGTAGATTTTACTGTCTCACAAATTGAATCAGTGACTTGTTTTGAGCAGTTAGCAAAAACAGCTATAACTGAAGAAGAGGTTATTCACTAATCTCTCAATGGTTCATGTCTTTGAGTAAGGAAATAGGGATACCGGATCTGAATGGGCAGCTGCCTTGGTAGTTTGATAGGATTGTGTCATAACTTGTCGTGCAACTGATTTGCCTTAAAATGAAAATCATAAAATTTCAAGCCTTGTTTAATCTAAAGTAAATGGAAAACTAATGAGAATAATCATTACGATAGAAAGAATGAATAAAATGATTGATCTACAATATATATCTTTCACAAATGGAGTTCCCCTTAATGACATGATTACTCTAAAATTAAACAAAATAGATGATGGTAATTGCACATCAAATTTTCACTGTGACGAGGGCAAATCATCCGGCGAGTTATCTGCTTGAGGCGATGGAGGTGAAACAAAATCTAAATTGGGGAAGACACCAGGTGGCCTCTCCAGATGCTCAATTGAGAGTAATTGGCTTGAATCACCCACCACATCCGCCCATCCATAATGAGGTTCGGCCCTTCATGAGAAACAATCAAAGTTAATATGAATATTAATATAGGCATATAGCATGATGTAAATGTAACCAGCCTCAATTTTTTTCTTAATTGAATTGAAGGCAAAATAAGAATTGGATTCATGCTAGTGTACCAAACATTTATCGGTGCTGAATATGTACCAAGTACAGTACTCAAACCATTTAGGAGTACCCATGCACCATATAGATTTTAATTACGTTACATGCCCTTTACATGTTCACTATAGAGGCTCTTTTCCATATATATAACTAGACTAGAAGCACCTTGTGATCAGGAGAAAGTCCTGTGACCAGCTTGTGTGGTCACAAGACTTGCGCACACAAAAAGGAAAAAAAAAATGTAAAATAAGAAAGAATTAAATGATGTATATTTTGCGTGCCCACGCCTAAATAATTTAGTTGAGGTTGTGACCATGCAAGTATTTTTCACTCATCAAGGTAAGTCAACACACCCAGGCAGTCTCGCACTCAAAAAACATGGTGATACCCCCATGGCTTAGAAAAATAAGCAAATAGAGAGACATGAAAATGCAGTAGATTTGTTGGATGCAGAAAAGAATATCCTTACTCATAATATGTATCTTCATCTACAACTATATCCCAGCTCTCACCGGTGGTGCTATTTCCATACTTATGGACTTTCCTGTTGTAGGCAAAGGCTGAGCCAATTAGCAAGCGTAATAGAGACGTAACATTTAAACAAAGCATTTTGAGAAAGTGATTAAAAACTGAGACATTGTATACAGTCATACAGATCTATTCAATAATCCAAGTCACTTTTAAGCTCATCGCAAATAAATAAATTAATCAGTTTATGGAAGCTTTGATTCCATACCCATTTCCAAAGTGCTCTTCTCCCCAAGTTCTTGACCAACCTGAGAAAAGGATGAAAATAGCATTGGATTTTTAAAAAATAAACCACATATGATTATGTTGAAGAGTGAAAACCATGTAACAATAATGTTAAGGGGGTAGAGAGAGGACACGGCATGCAGATCAACAAAGCCACCCCTACTTGAACATAGACTTGTAGGAGAAAACCCAAAAAGCTGGAGGGCTGAATCAATAAGAGAAGCCCGTTTTATGGACCTTGTTAGTTGGGACAAAGGCAAGTCCAACTACTCAGAGTCATGAGATACATGATTTACACCTTAAAGAAAGGTTACAAGTAATGCAAGCTAATATTTTATTAATTCTATGGGAAGACAAAGACTCAAGCTTTAAACAAAATGAAACCTCCAAGACTTCATCATTGGGTGCACTCTGACAACAACTAACGAAACAAACAGACATGGCTTTTGGTTATTGCATGGGAACAACCAAATATGAAATAAATGTGAAAGACGACTTTATAAGTAAATATAACATACGTTCACTGCTAGGAGATACATGCCAAGTTTCCCCATGACGCGAACCTATGCCTTTAAAGAACCGCTCCTCCCACTTGTCTCCCCATTTTGTTCCAAGTTCAGTTTCAGCCCATTTATCTGTCCTGCGGAAGTGTAAGCAACGAAAAGAAAGCACCGAGAAGTTAAAATTCAGGACTAGAACAAAAAGAACTCTTTCTTGTTAAACATTATGATAAACTGCAAAACAATGAGAGAACAAGGGTGGCAAACTAAAAATATTTAGGAGACAAAAACAATGAGAGAACAAGGGTGGCAAACTAAAAATAAAAATAGAAAACAAAACTGAGGTCAAGGTGTAGGAAATAATATTATAATTCAACATCTGTAAGCACAGTACCAATGAAATAAACATAAATCAAAAAGATTTTGTCGGATAAAATTTCACAAAATCCACCGTTGAGCTGAAAGTTGTTCATCTGTACGAGGCTCACGTGTACACATGTGGACAATTGTTGGTAAAACAACTGAATTAACTAAAGCTATAACACATACCATTTGAGAACAGATCCTCTTCCGTCATAATTCTCTCCCCACTTTTCCCACCAGGATTGTTCATTCAGTCTACCATACTTGTGTGCCCCCTTTTCAGTCCAGCCTTTAGCATCATATTTTTCCCACCTGAGTAAATTGAACAGTCAGAAATTCTAAAATATAAATGCCTTTGATCCAATAATAATGCATAGAGATACCAGCTTTTGTTTTGTAAGATACATCATACATCGACTTACCATTTCTCATACCACCCAGCATTTTCAGTTCCTGATTTTGCTTGTTTTTGTGCACTCCTCTCTATTCTTGCTATGTTACTGCAAATTGAAACGAAAAAGAAAGAAGTTGTGTAAAGAATTCGTGGGGTTTACTTATTCACAGCAAACAGAGAAATAAAGCAGTGACCTCCATTCATCTTGATGAAGATTTTCTTGCCATGTTTCCCACCAAGAATCCCCTTCCGAATTTCTGCCGGATTTCTCCACACCTACGTGAACTTACAAAATTAATCACATGCATTCACAGGTTAGGTTATTCAAGAGTTCAATAAATCACGACAAAAAAAACCCTGCTACTCAGTATTTCTTCAATCAATTACACCATTAGATGATAATGGTAGTTGAATCAGGCAATGGTTTAATAAACTTGGATGATAAAGCATGAAACAGGGGAAATGTGAAGAAAAACTTTGAATGACATGCTAGCAGCATTATCTGCTTATCAACAGTGCGGCAGATTAGGATAGTGTATGAAATTTTAGCTCAGCAATCCTATAACTTTAGTGGGAAGATTTTTTTATATCACTTTATTTATTTATTTAGACTCTGTCTGTGTTACGATCATGCAGTCATAGAAATTGATTCATTGCACTCGACATAGATTTTAAAAATTTCTGTAGATGCTAAAGAATTGTGGATATTAGCAGGCAATATGAAGGAACATGTTTTTTTTTTTTTTTTTTATTTTTATTTTTTATGTAGACATAACCATAGATCCAACAGAATGTTATTAAAAATTAGTTGTCGCAATAAATCTACAGATTTATGTTAAATGTACAACAGCATGTTTGAGCAAGTGTACAGAGGTAAGTTTGAGCCCCTCGAAGTATCTTTAGGATAAAACAATCATGTATTTCTGCCCAGAAGTAATTTGACTGTCCCCAGGAACACGCTAAGAATTGTTAAGTACTTTCAGTAATGCTTCTATATCAAATATAAAGGAAGTAACATACCTAGCTCCTTATATCCAGTCCAGTCGCTCTTCTCCCACCACTGTCAATTAGATCAATAAAGCCAATTAAATGAATCCACCTGGGGTGTGATACTGATAGGGTCCTGAATACTGTCAATCTATCATATTAAAAATAAATCCACCTAGGAAGCCATTTGATGAGGTTATAAAAAAAACACAAACCTAACATGCTTCAAATCATGCCTAATTTAATTCAGCTACAAAAAATTGTTACAGTAATATGCTAAAAACATATGAACAAACAACGATGCCGTGTCAATGGAATTATTAGCTCCTTGGTTTACTCAAAAATAAGTTGTGATATTGCATAAGACTCGACATTGCCATAACTATCTGGATAAATTATACAAATTGAAAAGCAAATCAAAGGTTTCCAAAAAGCACTTTTTTATTATTAACCTAAGGAAAAGTTAACAATTAAAAGTACATAAATAAATTACATGAAAACCTGAAATTTTAATCAAGAGCCACTTCAAGAGTTAAAATCAAACTCTTAACAGTTTGAATGTAGTTCTCAATACTTTCAAGGTAAGTAAGTGCTAACACACTATGATCCTCTCCATATTAATGCATACTCTGCATACTAAGACATTATCTAAGCCTAACAGAGAGTCGGCACTAAAATCTTTACTATCTACAATTTGGTAATTAAGATCACTCCTTTTTATTTGTTACAGAAGTCCACTCCTTCGTTATAGATTTATAGTACAATGAAGCCTTTAAGCAAACAAAGATCACTTGCACATATCAAACAAGGTCATATTTGATAACTAAGCCAAGTATGATAAAAGAAATAAGATAGCGTTCATTCAAAAAGTCACTTTAACATACACTGTTTCTGTAGACTTTTCCCCAACAAAAAAAGACATCAAAATATTAAAAGTATAAATACCGTTTCTTTCCATTGTGAGGAACCATCATGGGATTGGCCACCCATTCTTGTCCATCTACATCTATACCCATTTTCACCCAGCTCTTCCCCATTTTCTCTGTACCAGGTACTCCCATCTTCATTAGTGCCGGACTCATTAACATTTTCATTTAACAGGCTGATACCCCAGTCCTTCTCATTTGCTATACCAGTATCTGCGTATAAACAAGTGAAAAATAGCCTTTATTTATGTTTGGTGCAAATAAAAAACAATAAAGTTATAAAATGATAAACCACCTCTTTTTGGTGGGGTGTCACGTGACTGAGGACCGGAATTTCTCGGTGTGCAACGAGGAAAGAATTTTTCGTGCTTCAGAATGGACCTGTGGCAGTCATGGCATAAAGCACCATAATCATTGAGAAAAAGTTCCAGCTAATGTAGGTTGTAAAAAGTATAAACAAAAGCTAATTATCATTCATGATATAACTTCTTCTTCCACAAACAAAGGAGAATAATTCATTTTGTCAATAGACAGTAAAGAATAAATGCATAAAAGGAAAAAGTGAAAAGTATTCTTAGTGCTTCCTTGCTCTGGAACATTTTGGCACCATGACATCTTTATCCAACTTTGTAATTTCACTTCATTCCTGTTATACAATCCACTCCACAAGGAATTACCACAAGTTACTGTTAAATAGCGGCTATAGCTTTGCTATATCACTACAACTGGATAAACTGCTATTGTTATGCAATATGCTATTTAGTAAAAAATGTTATCCAATAATTGCTATAGTTGTGCTAGATAGCATAGCATTGCATAGCGGAATTTTAACAATCCAGCAAGTAACGCATTTGAACAGGAAATGAAAGTGAACAAACACGTTCAGACTAGAGATCTGAAAATGAAGGCGTGAAATATAAAATTGATTATAACGAAGATAAACATACGGTGGAGAAGCGAAAGGCATTGCAGCAGGAGGAGTAGCTTGAGTTCTAACTCTATGAATGTGCGAATTTTTCTTTGGATCGAATCTCCGTTCGTCGATTTTGTCAGGTCCACTGGTTCTTCGAATGGGAGTAACAGAGTCGGAACAACAGCAATGAAATTTAAGATTACCGAGTGGAAATCGTTGGGCATCGAAGCACAACTTTCTTCGCTTTCTACGGCATAACTCCGGGAAGTGATTGAGTTGCGGCGTTACTCTTAGCTTGAAATCGAAGAAGCCTCTAGAACTCGCCGCCATTAAATTAAATTAGTAACATTGACAAATCAAGTACAATGCAATGTAGTGTAAGTGTTAACTAACTGCCAAATACACTTCCTCTTTCTTTTCTTTTACGAGCTATAACTGTTTTGCTTAGAATATACTAGTAACAATGAGAATGAGGTTAAAATTGAAATTGAAATTGAAATTGAAAGAGTAAATGTTTGATCTGAGAGTGTAGAATGTTCGAAATTGAGAGTGTGAATGTGGTTCAAGTGATGAGATCCGGTAAGTGATTCGACCATGGCTACCAATTCCCAGATTTGCCCTGTCTATACATATACACGTGAGCAACTCGGTCCCACCACCACTTCTCTCCTTCCTAGTTCCTACTATTCCAATTTCCTTCCGCCACGTGTCTTTTCTTCTAACGTCGTCGGTATCTTTGTTGGATCAGACTTCAGAAACACCATATTCCCATCCAATAAAAATAAAATCGTTTCTTCTAGGAGATCATGGAATATCATTAACTACTATTAATTAATTATGATGAAAATTGGACTAAGTTAGAGATAATGGGGATACAATTATGGAAATTTAACATATTGTCATGTAAGTTAACACTAAATTATGTAAAATGCTAACAAGTGCTCTTCAGATATTGTTTAAGAATTTAATAGTAGTAGTAACTTTTATATTAAATATTATATGATTATGACTTTTACATGCGTTTAACTTGTATTTTCAAGATAAAATTTCTTTTTTTAAATTTCTTAAAAATATAACTTGTTAGCAAGACCCTTATATTATAACCATTTTTTTAAAACCCTTATATTATAACCATTTTTTGTTAAATAACTATCAAATACTCTTTTTCTTATTTTAATTAGGTAAATGATATTTATAAATATTCATAATTTCATTTTTAGTTTCTAAAAAAAAATTTAGTTTCTATAAAAAAAATCAACAGCATTTTCGGTCTTTATAAATTTTTCCTCAACATTTTTAGTATATGCAAAAAAATTTGTCTACGACAAAAGATACTAAAGGAAAATGTTAAGAGTAACTAAAAAGTGTGTTTTCTTATAGGGACGAAAACAACATTTTGAAATTTTATAGAGATCAATCAATTAACTAATCTTTTTTATGAAAAAAAGTTTTAGATGAATTGAGTTATGAAGGCTCACCAGAGTTAAAGCAGACAATACTCAAAGAACACTTACAAAGATACTTACATATTATTTATTAAAAATGTCCTCTCGTCGATGTAAGAAGTTGAACTTATGGTATTTCAGTTGAATCAACTTCTTGTTATCAACTGAGTTAAATTTCATACTCAATGCTACTGTTAATTGGACATCAATGGATACATATCATCTTTTCTCAATAAAAACATGCTAAATCAGTTCTCAATTATAAAATATGTATTTATAATTTCAAATATTATATAAATGCTATATACTTGATGCTAGAAATTTATGTGTAGTATTGCTCTTATAATCGAGACACTTTGAGTCTTAGTGTTTTAATTTCAGTTGATTAGAGAAAACTGAATAAGCAACATGTCAATTCACTCCTAAGAAGATATCCTCGTGTTAGAAGACATTTGAAACACAAGAATTTACAAAATCAAATACTAGCCACCAAGATAACGTGGCCATATACATAGGCAAATACAAGAAATAGACTCGAAATCAAATCCACGCTGGATACCAAAAAGTCCTCACAACTTATCTACAACCCATCTCATGTCTAGTCACTAAAAAATCTCCAAGTCTTCCCTTCCACACTTTGTTAAACATAATCCCGCCACGTGTCCATGAAAATTGCCACGAGGACACGTCAAAGCACCTGTTGACAATGAGAATGAGAAATTGTGGATACTGGATAAGAAGCTGAGTCAAAAGAAGTACAAGCTTACGTGGTACTAAAAAATTTATGGTGATCAAGCTCTTTACGTGGCAAACAAAAACAAGTCCGCTTGCAACTGAGATTACTTGGTTTGCTCTTCAACTAGGAGACCAAATTATGCTATGTTATTCTTCATTATTATATCCTAAATTCAAAGTGGAAATAGAGAGGAGCATGGCCACGTATGCATAACAGGGCATGGCAATACAACAACACCATTATCTTTATTCTTCATCCTCTTGATGAGTGAAGACCACAATTTAGCAAGCCACTTTATTTTTTGACTACCTGGTCTCAAACACAGCACATGCTTAGTGGCTTTGAGTGATGTCAAGTTGATGCAAATTATATTTTATTATTGGATTATAGGAGGTAGTTGAAGGGACATCCATTATGGAACTGCCTAATATATTTCTTTAGAGTAGCTTCTTACGATTAATAGAATTCTATGAATTTATCAACGATGGTTACAATTACTTATTTCTTTTTTTTGAAGGAGTTACAATTACTTTTCTTACGACTCTAAAATGTAAAATGAAATATCACAAATGGTTAATAAACAAAAAAATTATTAGCACTCCAACAACCGATTCATTATACACATTTACATATTATATTGTCAAAACTTGCCAAAAAAAAGAGTTATTCATCAAAGGTTAAGACTAATTTCTTGCTCCCATGAAGTGAATAATTGTTTGCTCAGATACTAATGCAAAATTCATGATGCTAAAACTTCAGAGACAAAACCAAAGGTTCCAATTTGATGATCACAACAATCCTCTGCCCATTGCATGGATGGCAAGTGATTTAGTAGAGAACGAATTTTTCCACTTCCAAAAGTACTTCGAAAGTACACATCTGAAAAGACACAGTTTTCCCCCTCTAGATGTTTATTAAAGCACAAAAGCACTTTTTTTTTTCCGTCTACTCCCTCCGTCCCAAATTATAAGAAAAAAAAACTCATTTTCTTTGTCCCAAATTATAAGCAAAAAAGACCAATTTTTATCATATTTAATTATGTTTTTTAAAAAAATTATCTTTTCCTAGGGAAAATTAAATGCAAAGTGCATTCAATTTGCTCTCCTTTTCATTTTCTCTATAATCAACTACCAATAAAAATTGTTTTTACATCTTTCTATAAAACTTATTTCAAAGATAACACAAAAAACTATGTTACAAACTACTATGTTTTAGTTTTCTTAATAAGTATGATTTTTATTTTTTTTTCTTATAATATGGGACGGAGGGAGTATTTTGGAAACGTGCGATGAACATAGGTGCTCTCTTTACCGGATTCATTTTGATGTTTGAGATTCACACTTGGAGCATTAAGCCTATTCATGAACCAGACGAATTGGGAAGATACAGAAATAATCTGTAGTTCCACAGATTACATAATAACTTCGTGAATTACATAAGATGGATGTCAAACCAAATAATATGCTGGAAATCACAATTCAAACTACAAAATTCGAAGTTGAAAGATAAAAATTCAACCAAAAAATGTTGATTTCTAATCTACTGGATGATTCTTGGCCAAAGTTGTCATGCCAAATTAACATCTGATCCTATTAATCAACATCGAACCCACCAACAATTTTGTCGAGTCTTCAACCCATCTGTTTATCTCAAGACCTTAGAGGCAGGAAATTACTGACATACACAACAAGATGACAAATGGTATCATCAACCTGATGATGTTGAACATCATTTTTTGGAGATGAAAGGCTTTACAGATTCTACAACCACCTGTTTTGAAAAGTAAAGTGCTTATTTAGATCAGTTTATTTGGGGGAAATAATCATATTTTTCCAAACATGTAAGCAATAAGATTTGCTCATTTTTTTACCCTTCCGTCATAGGACAAAGATGCAAAGATCCATGGTTGACGAGAACTCCATGCAAGCCCTGTAAAATGAATAAAAGATTGATATGACATAGTTTATATAGATCATGGATAGTCTATGAAGATCTTGGATTCAAAGCCAGAAGCTCTTACCATAAATACTGTCTTCATAATCACTGTATGTATTAAGCAGTGGATCAACCAAACGGACAGATGACTCTGCTTGGCTGCCAAATATGCAAGCAAAGATGAATAAAAATTGCATAAAAATATGTGATGATATCTAAAGATAAGAATACAACCTTTCAGTTGTTAACTCGTCATGGTTTACGGAGGCCGACCACAAGTTGACAGTTGAATCTGTTCCAGCACTCTGAAATATCCAAATTCAATGACAAATAACTAAATATTCCATAACATGAAAATTTAGAATATAGACCACCTTTCACCAGTGCATGTCTGCGCATATGTACAAGTGTGTAAAAAAACTCTTCAAAAAATAAGTTTATCTCAATCCTGAGCAAGGGTGTATTCACCCTAAAAAAAAAAAGTTTGCTGCAGAGGTGCCTTGTCCGTATTTATTTGTGTGTGATATATTTATATTTGAGAGAGAAAGAGATAGGGAGGGAGAGGAGGACCAGGATCATTCCGTCATACTCTGGGTTACACTTGACAATCCATGTCCTGGCAATACAAATAATACATATCGTTAATCAGATGTCTAAAATAGAAAAACTGCCATCAAATAGTTTATTTTCATTAGACATTTTTTAATGAAATAAAAAAAGTAGGTAGGTTATTTTTGCATTAAAAGCCTGGTCGTAACAACATATGGGAAGCACTAATAGCAGAGCTGTTTCCTGTTCTACTTTCTTTTCTCTTTCATTTATTTTCCTTTTTCTACCTGGGGGTTGATTGGAAATTTTACAGTAGGGTTCTTGGACTGGGGATTTAAATAAAAAAAAAAAAAAAGATTTAAAACTATACATGAT
>Ga0315914_1004095_pt1 | contig 21851 bp, 12 predicted proteins | sample MpolenodulesMG_FD_203920 | JGI IMG/M metagenome (GOLD analysis project Ga0315914, IMG submission 203920) | Medicago polymorpha root nodule microbial communities from Los Angeles, California, United States - elongated nodules | ecosystem: Host-associated > Plants > Roots > Nodule | place: USA...
CTCTTATTTTTCTTTATATACTCAACAGATTTTCTACTTAACACCACTTATTCTTAATTATTTCTAATTCAGCCCCTCCAGGTCTAATTATTCTAATTCCAACATATTCCACTAAATAATAATATAAAGCCACTTAATAAAATATTAATACACAACAACACGTCACTTATCAACATAATTCAACATAAATCACATAAGTCATATAAAAGACTCTAAACTCAACCAAAAAATAATTAGATAATAAATAGGGCGTTACATAACACCTCGCATAACTCCTGTCAATTTTTGATTTGATGTCTGAAAAGTGGGCCAAGAAAGTCTGCACGAGTCAGAAAAGTTGTCAGGGGTTGTGCCAGGGAATGTGCCCCACGCATTTTTCCAGGAGCTAAAGCCCTGGCATGGTCATTTGCGATGACCTGAATTGCTAGGGATTGTGCTCCTGGCAAAACTCTTGGCAAATGTCCATTTGACAAGGCTTTCTGCATTTTGTCAGAGCTTCTGCCCCTGGCTAAATACCAGATTTATTGTAGTGGATGTTTACTTCATAACCGCGAAGCTTGCTAACATCAGTAGGTACCAAATCAGGTTTTTCTTCAATGTGAACTTGAAAGGGAAGTTTGACTTTAAACTTCACATTAACAGTTGGTTTGACATCAAGTAACTTTGCTGGAAGCTTCAATTATGGCTGATTTCAGCTCAACGTCATCATCTACCACATTTTCAACCATCACTATGTCTATTGAATAAAAAAATAACAAGGAAAAAAATATAAATAACTTGTGCGATAAGCTAAGAAAGAAAAAAAATGGCGCAAAAATTTAAATATTGGGCGCCAACATGACTTAAGTCACGTTGAGCTAGCACTTGCGTGACTTAAGTCACATTGATCATACACCTACGTGAGTTAACCCACATTGACCTCCAGCGTGAGTTAACTCACGCCCAACCTGCATCCCAAAAATGACAAACCAAGCTAAAAAACCAGCAAAATCAAAAGAGTTTAGATTTCATATTACCTGATTTTTGACGTTTGATGAGCGTAGAAGATTACCCAAAATTAAATTTAAGCAAAATTAATATTTGAGATTTTTAAAAACACGTTATGCTAGGTTTCCCCTAACATGAGCGCCATTTCAACCAAATTTTATTGATCCAATTCCAGCTTGCTAGTTCATCTATTCTTCACGTTATACATTGACGTTGATTGGCATGTACGTTAATGGATTTGTGACTCAGCATCCATTAGGTGTCTTTTGATTTTGGTCGCTAGCTATTTGGTTTTCTCACACTTAAGCTAATTCACGGTTGATTTTGGGTTCTTCTCCACCTGATATATGTTCGTATTTTTTCTTCTTGCTTTGTTCCTCCACTCCGACAAGCGAAACTGGTAGCTCCGGCCCCTTTGCCGTCGGCTCCCTCGCGGACTCCTTCTCCTCAGATTGTTTCGGCTGTTTCGGACTCTCCACAGCTGATTACGGTCCCTCTAAAATCCTTTGCGGCGACATTAGGGGGCCACTGTTCTTCCCCATTGGAGGAGGCTCCCTATCCGGTTCCATGCATTAAGGGAGATGCTCTTTCCATTAGAATTGGTCAGGATGAATATTCTAAGGGTCTTGCAGAATGTCAATATGCACTACGAGGACGGATGACCTTGAATAAAGGCGATAAACCTTACATAACTCGCGATTTGGCTTCTAAATTAGGCAAGTTTTGGAAGATGGTTCACCAATGGAAGATGGTTTCACTCAGTAGGGGATATTATGATTTTCTGTTTGAGCATCCTGATGATTTAAGTCACATTTGGACGGCTGGCACTGTTTCACTACATTCGGGTCTCCTTCGCATCTCTCAATGGACGAAAGACTTTAACCTCAGAAACAAACTCATGCTTCAATATGGATTAGGCTTGTTGAGTTGCCTCAGGAATATTGGCGTGATAGAACGTTGAAAGAAGTAGCTAGTGTCGTGGGTACCACAATTTCTTTCGATGCCCCGGCACGTAATAGGGCCTTCAGACATTATGCGCAAATTTTGGTGGACATTGATTTGTCAAAGAGGGTTTATGATGAGATTCTCGTTGAACGGGAGGGTTTCGCCTTTAAGGTGGAAGTCCAATGTGAACGACATCCGTTTTTCTGTCATCACTTTTATGTCATTGGACATAATGTTACGAAGTGCAAATGGTTGCACCTGAATGCCGCTAAGGATGTGGAGCGTGGGAAAAATCAAGTAACTGAGCCAAATAACAAAGCAACTCTTCAGCCCCGTGGTGCAAAGGGAGCTTCTTCCTCCGGTATGTTCAAATATGTGGCTGTAGAAACCGCACCAGCAGCTCCAAATAAAGATGCCGCGGCAAGTTCTTTTAGTTTTGCTTTGCAAAACGTTTCAGACGTGATTCCTCCCAATTGTTTCCTCATTCAGATATCCCTGTGTTCGAATTCGCATCAGAGGTAGCGCACGATGACATGCAAATTTTTTAAGATGAGTGAATTCTTCAAGAAACTCGGAATGTTATCGTTCCAAAGAGTCCGGTTGTTTTGGTTTCGCCTATTTACACTATTGAGCACATTGACGTGCATGAAGAGTTGGATGGTAATGTTATGTCCCCGGATAGGGGGGTGAGTTTGGCCACTCAAACCACGGCTGCACAAGCAAACATCGTGGTGTCCCCTCAAGTTGTCGCAGCGTCTCATGAAGATGCAGCTGTTGCTTCCAGTTCCGCAACAATGCAGCCCCCTTTGACAGATTTTGCACCGGTTGTGAATGCCTCATTGGCTGGAAATGTGTCCCACGAAGATGCAGTTGTTGCTGCCAGTTCTGCAACAATGCAGCCCCCTTTGACAGATTTTTCACCGGTTGTGAATGCCTCATTGGTTGGAAATGTGTCCCACGAAGATGCAGTTGTTGCTACCAGCTCCGCAACAATGAAGCCCCCTTTGACAGATTCTGATCCGATTGTGGCTACCTCATTGGCTGAAAATGTCAGTGAAAGCACTTCAGTCCTAGAGAAACATATTAATCCAAGAATTCAGCATGACTTGGATCTTTGGAAGCGTATTAAAGACTATGATAAGAGAATAGCAGAAGAAGCGACATACACTCCTATTTTGACGAGAAAGCAAAAGCAAAATCTTAAGAAGCAACTTCTTGATGGTAAGCAGCCGTATCATACTCGTGCTATGGGGCCATCATCTCCTCAATGAATTTCTATTATTGGAATGTCTGAGCTGCTCAAAATGGGTGGAATCATATTTGGTTAGAGAGCGACTTGTTGGTCTTAAAAAATTCCTCTTTGGTATTGTTGCGTAACAGATGGCATAATGCTTGTAGTCTTTGTGTGCAGATCATTTCGTCACACATTTTTAGAGAAGGTAACTGTTGTCATGTTGTGGGCTCAGTTGGTTAACGGTTTTACCTTCCCAATTGCAGTTTGATTTTTTACGAGACAGATGTGGACTGCCTAATTACATATTTCCTTAGACTGTAGTTCATTTTATTTTATTTCCTTTCTTTCTTTGTTTCGAGGATTTTGGCCTAGTCCCCCCTCTTGTACATATTTCCCCCCCTTTTTTTAACAATATTTTGAGTTTGGCGGTAGACGACGGAGATTCTCTAGGGTGCCAACTGAGTTGGGATGTTGGTGCTTTCTCCTAATACCTATCCTTTCTCCTGGCTTATCCAAAAAATGAGCGTAGAAACTTGCTTTCTGACGATTTGCAATGATTTCAAGTGAAGATTTTGCTCCAAAATTTCGCACTTTTTGGGTTTTTGGAGGTGAAGAGGGAAAGAAAATGGATGTTGAAGTGTGGAACTGCTGGATTTTGTCCCCAAATAGTACAACGTACTAACGTGACTTAACTCACATTGAACTCATCAACATGACTTTGTACCGAACGTGAAGGTAGTTTGGACATTTCAAGTGGGAGTGAGCAAATTTGTTTGTGAGAAGAGCAATTTACTTACAAAAAGGCATGGGAAATTCTAAAGATTGCCACAGTCTTTTGATACTAGAAAACAGTACATATACAAGGATGTGCACAAAACCGTTACATGAAACTAAGGATGTTCACAAAACCATGACTTAGCATGTTTAATAAAATAATTGCAAGCGAATTTTTCTTCTTTCAACTTCAAGATGTTGCTAATTATTTATAATTTATTGTTAAGAAACAACATTATCAAATTTATCATCTCTTTTTTGGCAAAATCCTTATTTGTATGTAAATCTAAAAATTCCTCTTGGGTGTCCCTCTAAGGTATCATACTAATATATAATCATAAAAATTAACAAAGGATTAGTAAAGAACAATCACAATGTGAGTATAGAAGTTAGAAACTTCACAAAGGATAAATATTAAAACTGATAAATCACTTAATAGCTAAGCACAATTGTAGTGGTTGGACATTGCATAATTTATGCAGGGGCTGGGGTTCGAACCCCGGACATCCCACTTCTCCACATTTAATTGTGTGAGCTCTAGCCACTAGGCTACTTGACCAAAAAAATAAAAAATAATACACAGTGGCTGGTGCTCAATATTCGAATAGTACATGTTTGAAAACGTCTCAACTTTTCTTGGTTTAAAAGAAAATCTTTTCTAATACTGTGAATTGATTATAATAAGTGAGTGGACAATAAACTAGTATCATCCAATCCCAATTTTGAAACCTTACAATGAAAATGGCAGTTCCTGTTTCTGCCACGGGATGTTTTCCAATAATGGTGATGTTGTCAACTAGCATATAGCGGCGAAACAGCGCTACAACGTAACTAATGTCCCGGGATATGCAATTCAATAAAGTGTTGTCAAATAGCGGCTACAACACCATAGCATGGAGAAATTTGAACCAGTTGCTACTTTCCGCGAGTCACAATTCACAACACTGGGTAATGAGCAGCTACCATTAGTTTGCTATCCTCTGTAAACATAATAATCTCAATCCTCCTCAGTCATGCAAAAAATGTCAATAATTCAATTGTTATCCATACTGAGTATCAGACGAGCTTTTAACGAACAAGATCCACAAGGAAGAATCACGGATCCTGGTAAAGTATCACCATTGAGTATAGATATACTATTTCCATTTCTCAACAAGGAATATCCCATTTTCAGCAATTCCAACGAGTCGACAGAGAAGTAATCACCACATCGACATTGATAAAACAGTTCTAATGCTTCATCATCGTCTTCAGCTGTCATATCCTGTAAGCTTAAATCTTCTGCAACTTCAGCAGCCAAGGCATCCCGCCTTGATCTTTGCAGTTCCTTATCATATAATAAACGAGAGCTTGAATCGCTTAGAATTTCCCAGGCCTTTTGTACTTTGAGAAATCTCTCTGAAGTTCTTTGATTACTGTCGGATGTATCGAATGTCTTCAATAACTTATCAGGATGTAAATTGAGTACAGCACTCCGGTAACTAGCACGAATTTCCTCATAATCTGCATCTTCCTTAACATTGAGAACCTCATAATGAGTTTCCTCAATGTCATGATTGTCAAGAATCATTTTCACAAGGTTGTCTGCATTCAGCAGAGAAATGTCAGAAACAAGCAAACAGTCACACTATCACGTAAAAAGTATTAGTCTAGTTACAACTACTCGAACCATATTTCACAAGTCCTCTTGTTTGGAACAAATCATAAAATCCACGAAAATCGTATTTTTAGTTTCATATCATCATCAATAACGAGTGAAGAAAATCTAAAATACCTTACCTAGTTTAAAAAAACATTTAGAACCCACTTCAATCTCGAACAACACCCACGAAAATTTAACGGAAACCACTAACATATTTATTCAATAATCATGTTTCAATTCAAACAAGTACTGTTCCAAAATAGAACCCTGAAAATGACAACTTTCTAATCATTTTCAAATGTGAAATACTTCAATTTTAAACACTTCATCTTCAAAATGAATATAAGTATATGAACTCAGAAAACTAAGGTTTGATTCATGAATTTTTTTTTCAAGCAACTCAGAAATCATAATGCAATTATACATAAACAATTCTTAAAGCATAAAAATGAGATTTTGTTTTTTAATACATTATAAAAAACTTATATACATTTCATTTAAATTTCCATTATTAAATTAATGAATACACTAAATACTTATTTCAAATTATAGAATTAGGGCTCGAAAATAAATATTGGGGGAAATGGGATTTGATCATGAAGAAGTGAAATTAGACTAGGGAGATAACAATTAAATACATTAAAACAGTGTTAATATCATGATTAATGGAAAATAATCCAGGGTTTGGTCCAAAATTAACTTACTGAGATGGAGAGAACCCAGATGGTGGCAATGAAAGGTCTTGCTGTTCGTGGTGAAGACGAGAGAGAGAACGGAGAGTAATGAGAGAGAAAGTATTATGGAAAAATTGAAGTAATCGTGAGGTTAGAATTTGATCTTACAGGAGAAAGAGGATCTTGGCCATTGATTTGGAGTTTGGAATTTCTTTATGATTTTGCCAGCACTCTCTTTTCTTTATGAAGAGATAGACATCGCTAAAATTCATATACACAATTGTAAATATAAAGAATCACGTTCAAATCAAGATCTTCCGTCCCATGAACTTAGCTCAGTATAAATTATAAATATAAAGACTCACATTTAAATTAAGATCTTCAGTCCTGTGAACTTAACTCAGTTAGTATAAATAATGTATAAAATATGCAAGGTTTGGGGTTCAAATCTCGACCACCACAAAAAAAAAAATCAAGATCTTCGACCGAATAATACCCACATTGTCAATCGAATATGAGTTGTGTAGCACACTCTTTTGAATATATACTTCTAACTTTTTTATATTCAAAATGAGTGTCACTAAAATTTAAAAGTTAATAATATCATTTTAACATGATCGATCTTGGAATGCGTATCCGGGATGATATAGGTGACTTTGTGCTTGCGAGAACTGATTGGTTTTCGCCTCTTTGTGATGTCACAATAGGGGAAGGAGTTGACTTACACACGGTATTGTAACAAGTTTCAGATCTCCAGTTTGATAATGTAGACTTTTTATTAGATTCACATGGGTCGATGATGATAGTGAACTTGATTGTATTATTATTGCCTGCAGACAATTGTTTCAGGATAGGTTTCAAACTTCTCATGTCGAGTTTAATAGGAGGCAAGCTAATGGGGTCTCTCACGAATTAGCGAGTGTAGCCCTATCTAATCCTAGCCCCTAATATTTGTGATGATGTACTGCCATGTATGTATTTGACATCTTTTATCTAATGAAATGCATTGATTTGCTTCTATCAAAAAACAAGTGAAAATCAACTAAATTATTTGAATATCAATATAAGTCGGAGTTTGAAGTCAAATTTATGCATATTACTTTTTGCAAAGATTTTTTTTTTCTTTTAACAACCGTCATTTTCCTATATTATAAATCGAAAACAACTTATAAATATGTTCCCCTTAAAAAAAGAGTAAGCCTTCATTTAAGTCTCTAAAAGTGTCACTCGATATCACATCAATCTCTGAATCAATTTAATGAATAAAAAACATCTTCATTGTTTGATATATTAGTCAAATCAATCTAAAACATTAACTTAATGTTGATGGTGAGGATGTGTCTGGTACACTTATCATTTTAGTTGTTGTATTGGTCTTCCAACACTATCAAGAATGAAAATGCGGGTTTATCCCAATGGTTCAAAAATGGGGGTTTATCCCGAACAAAATTATAAATATTTTCTTTAAAAAAAATAAAAAACAATTATCAATTATACTTTACTTACATCTTTTATTGTCTAACCCTAAATTAACGAAAAAGAATTTACAATCGGTTAAATATATAAAATATAAATGTGTTATAAGTTGTACTTGTAGCCTCCCAAATGTTTGTGTCAATATTTGAGAATTACCTTTGCTGAACCAAATTCATAGCACTTCTCAATCACCATTTTCAAACATTTTAACCACAAACCTTACCACTAAAACCATCATGACTATGTTTTTTTCTTTGAAGAATCTAAATCAGTCCACTTAAATTAACATCAGACAAAATCGAACACGATGAGAGATTTTGAGGAGAAACACTTCAATCTAATACTTTATACCACCGGACCAACCTAGGTGGGTTCCATCGTGCCTATTACCTTTGCTAAACCAAATTCACAACACAGTCAATAACAATGCCACGTAAACTCTTATCATCACTACTTCGAACTTGCAAAACCCATTCCACTGTCTCACAATGCCATGCCCAAACTCTCACCCAATCTCTCCTTCCAAACGTCATTCTCGAAACCGACCTTTTACTAGCCTTCACAAAATTAGGCCTAATAAGCCACGCCCGCAAACTGTTCGACAAAATGCCACAAAGAAATATGCATTCTTGGAACATCATGATTGCTTCTTACACTCATAGTTCAATGTATTTTGATGCATTAGCTGTTTTTCAAGCCTTTAAACGATGTCGGTTGTTGCCGGATCATTACACATTGCCTCCTTTGTTTAAAATTGCTATTGGAATAGGTGAATGTTGCTTGGGATGGACGTGTCATGGTTTGGTTGTAAAGCTTGGTTATGAGGAAATTGTTGTTGTAAATAACTCTGTACTTGAGTTTTATGTCAAATGTGGGACCATGTCTCAGGCTTTGTCTGTCTTCTCCAATCATAATTCTCCTCGGTACGAAAATATGTTTTATAATTTATGCACCGTCGTTATAGTTATACGCCCAATAAGGGTCTTGTTTGAACTTATCTAATGGCTAATCCATCCAAAATGGAATATAAGCAAAAATGTACATCTGTATGGTCTAAGTTTGAACCAAATTCATATACATTTTTGTTTATATTTCATTTTGGAGGGAGTGTGTATTTGCGAAAGTGTTTTTGAAGAGCATATGAAAATAGTTTATGTTATATATCTATTAGTTGTTTTAAGCTTATTTTCATAAGCTAAATGTGGAAGAGATTTTAAAAATAGCTTATTATGCATGTCCACTAATTGTTTTTAGCTTATTTTGATAAGCTTCTACATATAGCTTATTGTCATAAGCTTTCATTAGCTCTTTAATTGTAGAAACACTCAAGCAACTTATACATTAAATAGGTGCTTAATTGATTTGTGTATCCAAACTCTCCATTAGTGATGCACCAATGTGCCAATAGCTATAGGTTGTACTTGTGGACGCATCTAACATGCTGGAAGCACTTTAAATGCGATGGCACAACAACATTTTCTTGTTCTGGCATTGTGTCTAATGTGCTTTGATGCACATTTGCCACGTGAACGCGTGTCCATACCATTTAGTGAATCCAATGGTCAAAATTTGTAATGAAACCAATGGTACTTATACATACACACTTTGTAATGATTACCTACCTAGTCTCTTTCTTAACATATTTGTCACTCTATCTTGAATAACTTGTTTTCTGATATGTTTTGTAGGGACTCAGCGACATGGAATTTGATGATTTCTGGGTTTGGAAAGGCTGGCTGGTATTCTGAGGCTGTCCATTGTTTCAGAGAAATGTTGAAGTATCGAAATGGGATTGAGTTAGATCACATGACACTCCCTAGCATTTTGAGTGCTTGTGGGAAAGAAGGGGATTTGTTGAAAGTGAAGGAAGTGCATGGCTTTATTGTTAGGAACTTTGGTTTTGATGCTGATGCTCCCATTGGGAATGCATTGATTGATAATTATGGAAAATGTGGTAGCTTAAAGGATTCAGAAAATGTCTTCAAGACCGTGTGCTGTGTAAATTTGGTGACATGGACAACTATGATATCTTGTTATGGGATGCATGGAAAGGGGCAGGAATCAGTTGTTCTGTTTGAGAAGATGATGGATGAGGGGTTTAGACCAAATGTTGTTACTCTCACAGCTATTTTAGCTAGTTGTAGCCACTGTGGTTTGTTGGATCAAGGCAAGAAGATTTTTGGCTCAATGATCTCAGATTATGGATTAGATCCCACTGCTGAGCATTATGCCTGTATGGTGGACCTTTTTAGCCGTTGTGGACGTCTTGAGGAAGGGCTTCAGTTGTTGCAAAGAATGAAATCTTCATCAGTGACAGGAAGCATGTGGGGTGCCCTTCTTGCTGGTTGTGTCATGCACAATAATGTCGAAATTGGGGAAGTTGCAGCACGTCATTTATTTCAATTAGAGCCAAATAATACTAGCAACTATGTAGCTTTGTGGGGAATCTATCAGTCTCGTGGTATGGCTCATGGCGTTTCAACTGTTAGAGGAAAGATGAGGGATTTAGGTTTGGTTAAAACTCCTGGCTGTAGCTGGATAAATATTGCAGGAAGGGCTCATAAATTCTACCAAGGGGACCTTACTCATCCACTTTCTCATATAATTTCCAAGATTGTATATGAAATTAGCAATACTTTGCTATCAACTAATGATTTGGGAGCAGGATATTTGCTACATGATGATGATACCTTTGCCATGCCTTTGTAGAACATTAGAGCCAGTTCATCTGAGCAGAGTTAGGAAGATATCAACATCAAAGTAATGTCTTTGCTAAAGTATATGCTTATAAGTTATGATTTTTTTTGGTTACGACTATCACCAATACTGTGTACAAGGCTTTATGCCTCAAATCATCTTTTTGTGGAGATTGTGAGTCAAAATTTGATAGTTGGATGCAGCAGAAGACAAAGTATGTTAATTGAAGCAGTTGCCTGTTTACAAAAGTGTTCCAGTCGTGACTTAGAATAAGAGTTTCAACCTCATTGATTGAAATAAGACCAAATTTTCCACTGATTAACGAGATTGTGAACTCATATTCTTGTGGCAAGCCTTCAAAAGTTATATCTAATTGTTCTTTGATTGAAATGGAGTCGCCAATTGTATTGAGTGAATCGATGAATCATTCAATTCAAAGTAGACATTCGGAGGCAGAACAAATTTCCAGAGTAGAGCGGTGAAGTTGAGAACGAAGCCGACGAGCCTTAACATTGGTGTGTGCGTGAACATACACATGAATCTTTTCCCACAGTTGCCACAAGTGCTTGCAACCAATGGCTCTTGTTAGTATTTCGCTTGAGATTGTGGATTGCAACCACGACAGCAACAATTGCTCTTGCTGCTCCCATTTCAGATATTCTTCTGAGATTCAATTGTTCTCACAGCCTTCAATGGTGTACAGTTTCATCGGAATTGAAGGATTGACGAGGAAATGATGAAGACGATGAGCTTTGATCACTGGCTCCACTTGCTAACACCACAGAAGGTAGTTCACTTCATAGATTCAAGCTTGTCAAAAAGCTGGGTTGAGAAAGTGACAGATGCACCATTAGGAACAGATAACACCACCAAAGAAGAAGGTGGAGGTAGTGGCGGCAAAGCGAGAGAAGGAACAGGTTCCATGGATCGAATTATACTTGCGATACCATTTTAGATTTCAGTGTTCATCACTAAATAGCAGAAAAAGAAATACTAGAACTGAAAAGTTCTTTTCTATTGTATTGATCTTGATTGATTTGATAAAATGGTGCAATTCCTTACAACTGTGTCAGCTCGGCATAACAAACTGACAGACTGGCAATTGTTAACAATACTATACATTAACATTTGAACTAAAGGTGTAACTACTCTAATAGGGTAGAAACCCATGATTTGGACATATGTGAAGACCTGTATAGACCCTAGTAAGCAGAAATGTAAGATAGCTTAATTGTCATAGGTGGCGGAAGAGAAAAAATACTATAGACTAAATTATTAAGAAGGATCTAGATTTAGATGGCTGGTCATTAGACATGATACATAGAAAGTTATTATTGTATTCTTTGATTTATGTCTTATTTCAATTACTGGTAAACAGCTTTTGTTGCTATTGTTAAAACTCTTTATTAACTTGCTATCAATGTTTTTCCGATTCTCTTCAGTGACTCTGAGTGCTTTGTTTCTAAAGGTCATCCAGATCCAAACCAGTGGATGCTAGTGGATATTATAGATACATTAAGGTTTATGAAAATTATAGGTACCTTCCTATTGGAAGGGATCCGAATATATGTGATGGTTATTTGGGTTATGCACTTTACTGGCAGCTTCAGCAAACAAATGCTTACTAGCTGCTTCTTGATTAGCTTTGTCTCTTCTACTATCAATATTATTTTCCTACATGATTTGGGCTATACTCAGATTATTCATTGTTTGTTAAGTCTAATAATTCTCCTTCAACAACATTGTTAATCTATGTGGATGACATATTGTTAATCTTGAGAAGATTCATGAAATCGAATCATTCTTAGACAATGACCCTCTACTCTATATTATCAACACTAGGTCTGATTGACCTTTACTATTAACAGAGTCAGACATTTTGTTTCGAATCTGATGCAAGCTTATTTGATACAACAACTGGATTCTACATTACATTAAAGGCTGCCGAGACAAATGACTAGTATTTCTTCCTTCTAAGTCAGACCTCAAGCTCTCTGCCATCGCGGACTCAGACCGGGCGCCATGTCCTGAATTCAGAAGGCCCGTAACTGCCCTCCCTCATATACTGGAAATCTGGAAGTCAAAAAAAGCATACTCTATTATCCCGATCTTCATCAGACGCTGAATATCGTGTCTTGCTAACATTTCATGTGAAAACTAGTTGCTTCTGTAATTATTAGCACATCTCGAGCATCGTGTGTCGGTGTTAGTGTCCTCTATTGTAATAATAAATCTGCAATTTAAATTCTCCGAAATCTAACTTTTCATGAGCACACTAAGCATATTCAACTTGATTGTCACTTGGTTCGATGAATACTGAAAGTTACTTTTTTTAATATCATACTGAAGGTTACTTTACTTTTGTGTTGGGAGTTTGGTTAATTCAGTTTTTTTAGTTTTGGTTTGTTAGTAGTATATCGAGTATCTAATGGATGATTGCTCTTGTGAACTTGAATATTTATCTTATTTGCATTGAATTGAAGAAGTTCATTTAGCTATTCTCAATTTCAGATTGATAATTTTTTTTCCAACTATATTCTTTCAAAGAAATTTACTGCAAAATAAATAACTCATAAAAGGTAACAAATTTACACTTTTAATTGAAGAGAGCTGGTCTATAGGGAATACATTTTGGTGCACTCTAGTCCTTCCACATTTAAAATTATGTCTCACTAAATTACCGGGATCTTACATAAACTCATCAGGAAAATGCTACTTAACACGAACCATTACTCGCGAATTTATCCCGAGAGCAAAACTACTGTGTTTTGATTGGATAATCACAATTTGACTCTCATAATTTTAGTAACCTCCCATGTATTTCGCCCCATAACAACTTTTGATTGGTCATTTTTTTGCCGCGATCTCTTTGTGATTGCATCCTTCGCAGTATATAGCACTGCTGCTTCTATCAATATAAGAGTGTTAAAAGGAGTCAATTGTTAGTATTTTTGGTTTAGAAAACATCTCTCATTTTGTTTCCTTTCAAAATTATTTATTTTTACAAGAATTTAGTCCTTAAATGATTAAATCTAAATAAACTATTGAAAAAATAACCAATTTTGTTAATCAATTAACTAAATAATTGAATGCGAGGATTTTTTAAAGACTTTGTATTTGATTTTTAAACTTTAAATTGTTTTTTTATTTAAAGATTTAATAGTAAATTGATGAAAATGTGACAAAAAACGACAGAAGAAGGGTGCCGTTTTGGTAAAGAGAAGAAACAAAGCGAAAAATCGGAGTGATGGAAGAAGATTTGGAATTTGGGAAGAAGGTTTCGATAAACGACGACACAATGGAAGTAGTTATTGATTCCACCAAAATCGTTGTTTTGCTTCGTAGTTTTCTCGATATTCAACAACGCAGAGCTCAAGCTTATTCCAAACTCAAAAGGTTCGTTACTTCGTTTTTTTATGGAAAAGCTTTTGTTTTGATTCCACGAAATTGCACAAAAATTCAACTTAATTTCTATTTTTTTCATCTTATATTTACTTTACCTTATATCTATTTTGTGAGTGTCTTTTGATCTGGAAGATGAAAATGAAAATGACTCAGTTATTTTGAAATGTTAGTAGTTATGTTAGTTTCCGGGGATGAACCCGAGACCTCTCCTTTAACGTCCCTTAGCTCACCAACCGAGCTACCTACACCGGACTTTATACGGTCAATATAATTTAAACTATATCAATGTTGTGAACAGTGGAGTTGTTATTTGACAACACTTTGTAGTTTCTACTGAAAGCGTGTCACGGAACAATGACAATTCGTATCGTAGATTCGTGATGCATAAAAACTCAGCAACTGCACATGACTATTTGTGAAAATTTATAGCAAGAATGAGACTGCGAGAGAAGCCTAACCGGTGTTATGGTATATTTAATTACGACATTACTGAAACACCGAACTGAAAAGCCCTAATGTGTAAATCTTGCCAGCTTGTTTTTGGAATTTTGACCTAATTCTGAGATGTGGTACTATAGCGGTTGCGGAAGCCGCTATTTTGGCTACTGCATCAGCCGCTATACTAGATCATTCTGCCATTGTGTGCCACGTAGACACCAAGGGCTGATTTACTCTGTCACACTGCTATAGCACAGTATTGACAACACTTTTTATATTATGTAGTTAAAGTCTAAAAATATAATTGAATTTCTAGATTTAAGTTAGTCATTTTCTATTATGAAAATTAATACAATGTATTAATAGGGCTATTGGATCTCTGATAGTGTGTCAATGTTACTTGCCAAATTTTTGTAATGACGTTGAAATTTGACACTTGGCAGTGGATTTTCTGACTACATGACTTCTGGAGGGGAATTGGCTTATCAGCAGCTTTGCGGTGGAATCACATCAGAGTTTAATGATTGCTCAAAAAAGGTTTGACACATAATCCTAACATTATTGTTTTCTTTTAATATATAACAATGTTTTTTTCTTAACTTTTCTGATTTAGTATAGGTCCGTGAAATGGAGTCACTGTTTCAGAGCCCTGACTATAGCCGCATTGATCTAGCACAAATCCTTCGAGCTGTTCAAGAACAGGAAAAGCAGAAACTGCATCTGGTAAGCCCCTAGTTTAAGGACATTTCTTCTACTAAATACAAACTTCATTTGTTTGTACTGATGCATAAAACCTATTATCATTCTGTATGAATGTTCTTTTCCGTACTGTTTTCTTTTTATATCTCCTATCTGGGTAATGTTAAAGTTCAAACTTAAACATGCTACAATTTATGTTTATGATGTTTTATGTGCATTATTGGTATATCGAGTGGGAACTCTTTGACCATTAAATCTTCTGCTATTCTTCTATTGTTAAATTATTGAAGTGTTTTGTAAAGTTGTAAGCACAGAAAACTTGTTCAATTTAACCAACTATAATTAGTATTAGTGACATAGTACCTGTTGGAATGTTTAGTCAAATGTATCGAAGTTTCGTACCCTCAAGGATGTTCCTTTAATTCCATGTTTGTTCAACCTGTTGCTTAAGGCTCTCTTTGTTTGGTTTAAATCAGATTTTTACGAAAGTGCATCCTTGTGTTATACCAAGATTAAGGGTTTTTCGTCCTTCTTTCTGACATGCTACCTTAAATCACCTGTTTTTGAGAAAAAAAATTATGAACTGGGTAACACCCTTGGTTGGATTAGGGTAGTTTCTCTTGCCTAATACAAAAAACTTCAGTCCTGGTGCAAAATCAGACAACTTCTCCTTGATCATCTGTTAACTTGACCACTGACCACCAAAGACATACTGCATTTATGTTTAAGCCCTAGTAGTATTACCTTAAGAAAAATCCCCAAAGGGCTGGTCTTGATATGTTTCACGGATTTCTCATACTCTAGTGATGTTTAATAAGCATTAGATGCTGGATTGATTAGACTTAACACATTACTTCTTCGCAAATGCATATCCAATGTCACTAAGAAAAACAGTAATGATTTTGTTGAATCACTTGAACGGTACGATTATATTTACTTTGCTGTTCTTTCTCAAGTGGCACTGCTTGCAGTTGGTTGACCTTGAAAATTTTGCATGGATAACATGATAACGGATACCAGTTAGTTATTCTACTTGCTCTTCTTAATTGTCGACGTGATTTGAACTCTTATTGCTTTTAATCTGCACTCACCTCAATTTAAGTGTTTTGTATTTTGCTGATAATCACTTCACTTTAAAGACAGCTACCCTTCAGCTGTTAAAGAAAGCGGGTCGGCCATCCGAACGACTGGTAAGCCATGATAATTGCAAATTTACAAAGCCAACAGAGCATGAGTGTGTCCATGTTAAGGAGATCACTGAAGCTTCTGGGACTGAAGAAGCAGAAGCGGATGCCGAGTATGATAATGCTGTGAATGAAGCTATTAGAGGTGTCCAGGATGCTGTCATGGTCATCAATGAACATCTAGAAGAAGTCAGATATGAGATTGAAGCACTTGAAGCAGAGTGATACTTGGCTGATTCTTTATTAAAATGCTCAGTGCTAACAGATATTGGCAGGTGTTTACAACCAGTGGAATGTACATAGGCACACTAAAATGCGGTTCGTGAATTTTGTTGTCACAAGTAATTTATATTAAAATGGTCAAAAAAAGATTAAGAAAATTTATTCAGATGTCTTTTAACACTTCCTTACTTGATTGTAATGGATGGTTATTTGGATGAGTACTCAAATTCAGACTTAAGTTTTAGTCGAGTCAAATTTTTCTTTATGATAAACGAGTAGGATCATTCATGTTCTTTACATCGTCCCCTCTTGCTATTTTGAAAATTAATGTCATTTGTTCAACATTGTGAAATTAAAACCAAGCCTAGTTTCAGTTCTGCAATTTGTTCCCAAGTCAAGCGATTCGTCAGTACATTTTAAAATTGCCTATTAGGGGGAGCAACTTTCCCCATCTCAATCATTTCGGATGTTCACAAGTACAGTTTTTGTGTCGTCCACATGTAGATTTCCAGATAAATTATGCCGTCAAACTCAAACGTATACTTCAAAAACCATGTGTGGCGTTTTAGAAATGTAAAGGGTAGGGAAAGTTGCTCCCATACAAATATGTCCTCTTCATAAGCATGGCAACGGGGTGGGGATGGTTTTTTCCTTCACCTGTACCCAATCTCTAACTGGAGTGAAAAATAGAACACAGCCCCGTGCCTAATGAGATTCAGGTATATCCTCGCATGATAATTATTTATCCATTCTAATCATCAACTAACTTTGACGCTTGGATCCTTCTATCTCCGAGTTGACATGGGTAGAAAAGCCACCTGCTAATCCGCAACTAAGAGACTAATCAAAATGATTGAGTATTCAACGGAAACCTTCTTAGTTGTGTCCTGTCTTTACTTAAAACCTTCTCGTTGACAAACACCCTCAAGGTCTCCTTGACTGTCAATTCTATCATGGTTCAACACCCCATTAATGCAACATATATTTATGACATAAACACCATCAACTATCATTGTTATACACTACTCAACTCATATCCGTGACTTCAGTACATCACGATGGATTAACTTATCTATCATCGTCAACACATTAATAATTAACACATCAAGATAAATCTTTTAACAAACTAACTCACGTTTAACTTCATTAATATTACTAATTACATTTAGTTCTCATTCTTTTATTATTAAGTAAGTACTTTTAGATGCTAAATTAACTATTCCTACTCAGTTAATTGATTTTCACCTATTAATCGGGTATTAATTGATTATCTATATCTCATTAACTATTTATTATTAACTAAATCTTCTAATCAATTCAAATTAATTACTTAATCGATTATATAACTCTAATTATTTCCTGACCAAAAAAAAACTCTAGTTATTCAATTATTACATCGATTAAGGGATTATTAGCCTAAATCAACTTATTATCTCATCTAACATGTATCATGATCAACATTTAATCTGATCATTAATAGTCACCGCAAACGCACAATTGTGTCGTGTGGTAAAAATATTGTTCTCATGGAGACTTTATATCGAATATCAATTTCTTTCCACTATGGTGATGTCCTAAAATAGTAACTACTAAAGACACGTTGATGAGAATAAAATCTATATACTATTATTAAAATTAATGCTATATAAATAATGTTCTGGGAGTGTGATTTTCACAATGAAAGATATCAGCACGATCAATCTTCGTAAAGCTATGAGTGTTGAATTTTAAAGGTCATATAAACTAATGTAGTAAATGTTTTTTTTTCAAAGTACATACACATATTTAAGCTAATAGATTCCCTATTTTCATGGTTGGAAACTAATTAAGAACAGTTATCTTTCATGACCTCAAAAGAACCAAAATTATTTTCATGTGTCAATTCACGTAGTCATCCTTATAGATCCAACATCAAACTTCACCTTTGATCCTTCATTTGATATATAAGATCATGCAAACATATGACTTACATTTGGAAACAACATAAACAGTAAGGTTTAATTAAGAAGAGAAATAATCATAACAAAGGGGAAAATTAGAATTAGTAATGATCCTTGACATATCAACAATTTCAAGAGTAAGGAAACTAATAACACATGATGAATGAAAATCAAATCAAACCAAAGATATATAAACATTCAAAATATAAACAAGTAGAAGAGATGAAAAAAATAAAAGTACAAATGTAGAAATTTATTCAAAACATGAACAAGAAAAGCACAAAGAGAATTTTTTTGGTAAAACGAACACGGGCGAGAGATGTGGTTTGCTGTGTAGTTGATATAGATTCTTATGGCTAGAAATAGCCTTGTTGCTTGCTGGTTTTTTTATTTTTTATTTTTTGCAGAGAGTTGTCAGACCTCGAATCAGTTACCGTGTTGGGGGTCTAATTCATATGCCGTTCTTCAAGAGTGTGATGAAAATCCTCATCAGTCTACCTGATGTTGGACTGTTTGGCTCGAAAGAGAAGTTAAGCTTGTTGTTGTCGCAAGGAGTTGTTGGTTCTTGGATCCATTACGTGTTGACACTTTGTCCATACACCGCATGTTAAACATTCACTGGTGTTGTTTTTATTTCTTTGTATCATCCGATTGGGTTGGCATGCACTTTGTGGATTGACTGGGTTAGGTTTATGTCCCCCCCCCCAGTTCTTTTTTGTATATATTTTTTCCTCTTTTTAATAATATATATGAGCACCTGACATATACTGGAATTTGCAAGACATTCCAACTTTTGGACTGTTCTTTTATTCCTTTTTTATGTTTTGGACTCTTGCCTTATCAAAAAAAAACGTGGGCGAGAGATCCCTCGTTTTTTGTAGAATTCTACTCTTCCCCCAACACTTTTTGCTCTCGCTTAGCAGCTTTGTCGAAAATGCTCCTGCGTTAGTTAACTAACACAAGTGTAAATTTATGTGTTAGTTAACAAACGCTGTGTCACTTAAGTAACGCATGTATAAAGCCATGCGTGAGTTCAAGCGGACATTAACACATGCGTGAGTTAACTTATGCTCAGTCTGTGTAGAAAACCAGAAGAGGCAGAAACCTCTATTTTCCCTGTTTTTTTCATTCCTTCATTCATTCATACATTCATTCACTCAATTGCATACATTTTTCATCATTCAATCAATCAAGCATTAACTCATAATTAAATTACGAAAAATAACGGAATAAACACAACGAAATAAAATAACAAAAAATGTCATATAAACGCCAAAAAGCGCAAGTGTAATAGGATTACAACCAAATCCAACAAAATGTCATAAAAAAACTACACAAGTCATATTGGTCCATCCCGTGGACTCCTACTCCTCCTCCACGGAGCCGGCATCTGCTCCAGCATGCTCCACTCAGACTGGATGTCTTGCATCATGCGAAGAACCTCTGGATTACCAAACACATCAGGATGCCCCATTGCACTATCCACTCTGGCATGTGATGTTGATGATGATTTGGTATGGGTCGGGAGGATGTATGGCTCACTACTGCTCAACAAGAACCTCCTCGTAGGGAGGGACAGGACAAGGATGGGCATCAGCTGCATAGTCAAGAACGGCCGCAGGGGGGTTCGCAATAGGATGTGATACTCTAACGAACCATCTCATGTACCCCCTAGAATGAGCCCATGGCTCATTATTCGGAACCAGATGACCCCTTTCCTTCTGGCTGAGGAGATGTAGAGCAAACTCCATGAAGGCCATAGCCACGTCATCTGCCGCAAAAGGCTGAATGCCTCTAGGAGGCCTGGGCCTAGTCTGGACATACCGGTACTGCCTAAGAACCTGCTCTGGCAAGTGTCGGACCCTCCTACCTTTGCCGGCCATGATCCATTCGGAGTATCAACATATATCCTGAAAGGGCGTAATGTGTCCTCGTCTCTCGTACGGCCTCCAGATGACATGAGAATGGTCCAACGAATCAATGGCATCTCTCATAAAGTAGAATCAGAGATCAAAGTGACAATTTATCCCTCTATCTTTCTCATAATCAATCATCATCTCTCATAAAATAACTTATTTCAATAATTCATCTATCAATTAAATACACATAAACTCAAACTCATCAAAGTATTATCTTTTTTTCTCTCAATATCATCTTCTTTTTTTGTACGCACAAGACAACAATCATTGGAAGAGTAATAATATTCAAACATTAAAAGTAGACAACAATAAGAGACAGTAATCTATCTATATTTTAAAAGGTAAATAGTGCTGCAAGCAAAACCCTAGGTTTGCTCTAGGTTTTATTACTAAAATGCCCCCTTTTGAGCGCTAAAATGCATAACTTTTAGAATGATAAAATGACAAGTATACCCTTCAACCAAGATGTATATATTAAGATGGACCTTAGTCTCTAACATAACTTATTTCATCTTTGTTTCTCTTCTCATAACTAGAGCTCCTTCTATCTCTCTCATAGCCAAAGCTCATTCTTCCTCTTCTCCAAACTCATTTCCAATATCCCCTTCACAAACTCAGACTATTTCCCTCTATCTGGTCACTGCAAGGTACATCCCACAAACTTTAGTAAGGCAATTTGTTTATTCCATAGTGTTGTTGGATGCCACATATTTGAATAAGCCCAGTCTTGAACCATGCACTCAAAACCTCTTTTTGCAAATTTATGTTCAAGTTTATGTTCAAAATCTTATTTGTGTGCGTTTCATCTCATGAAAGGTATGATTAGCTTTTGTGCGCGTTTCAAAATCTCCTTTTGCAAATTTATGTTCAAGTTTATGTTGCTTCTATTGTATATGTTAGTATTTCATCTTATTTGTGCACTTTTAATCTCATGTTAATAGTTCAACGTAATGTTGGTCCAGAGATTGACATAGGTGTTAGGAGGGACTTGATTAACATGCGAACCTTTCACATGGAACAAGACATATGCTATGTGAGTTGTTCCTAAGTCATGGAGACAATCGAAACTCCAACAAGCAAATCAACTGGAAAAAGGTTAGTTGCGAGTTTGGAAGGGTTATATTCAATTAGTATTGAGGGTGAAGAAATTTTTACAACTAAATAGTCAAAAACGGTTTGCTTGAAGATTAAGGATTTGAAGTGAACCAAGCCAAAAAGCTTGGATAGTGTGATATATGTGGTCCCTGTGTTTTACTCCTTTATTTGCTTATACTTTTTATTTTGTCGTGTTTTGTATTTTTCTCTGTAATATGAACTAAGAACTGTCGTTGCCCAATTTTGCATCTAAGTTTTGATGTATGTTGTGCACTCTTTTTGTGTTCATATATGACTTGCATGAATAGTTAATCTTAGTTGAATGAATTTATTGTTGGTGCATGTTAACATTTCTCAAGGGTATCCTTATTACCCCACTTATGATTTGATACACTTTTGTTCTATTCAATTCATATTTTGATGTCCAAACTGTTTGTAAGATATCAACATACAAATATGATCATCACATGAATGTAGCAAAAATTAGGTTTAGGTCTAGAAGTTCTCTAATATATGAAAA
>Ga0315914_1004097_pt1 | contig 21843 bp, 6 predicted proteins | sample MpolenodulesMG_FD_203920 | JGI IMG/M metagenome (GOLD analysis project Ga0315914, IMG submission 203920) | Medicago polymorpha root nodule microbial communities from Los Angeles, California, United States - elongated nodules | ecosystem: Host-associated > Plants > Roots > Nodule | place: USA...
GCCAAACCGCCCTTGCTCGCCTCCCAAGTGATTTCACTCGCCATGGCGAGTAAAACCATGCTCCTGCCTATTTTTTCCTTTTGGTAACTCGCCATGGCGAGTTGGTGGCGAGCAAACATGCCTCTCTACCTATTTTTGCCTTTGTTAGCTCGCCATGGCGAGTTGGACTACTTGGGAGGCGAGTAAACATGTGGTTCTGCCTATTTTTGCCTTGTTGCACTCTGTTGCTTGTTTTCCGTCTTTGCTCAGTGCCTTGAGTCATTTTCCTGCAAAATTAGGTAAAGTAAGATAGATAAAGCGTGAATGGATAAAATTCAATTAACTCTCGGCTTTTTCCTTGATAACTTGCAAAACAAGTTACAAAAAGTGCCATAAATCTTCATTAGAATTACTATTTCTTGGCACTTATCACAAAACAATAGTTATAACCATTTTGTTAAAACATAATGTATCAAAGTAAGCAATTGGAGTCTTGGGACACATTTACCAAGCAGCGAAAGAGAATCGGATAAAAAAAGACCTAATCATTTTTTTATCAGTTTTTATTCTTCATCTGCGAACCAACCTTATGCCATATGCATCCCCTTAACTTATACATCCTAATTATAATCGTCAGTAGAAATTTCACAATCCTTGCTCATTAGACTTCCTTCACTATATTTCACAATTGTAGTACTCGAGGTATCCACCTCAAGATTTCATGAGCATCAATCTTTTCTACGTCCATTGCTCCCATCGTTTAGCCATTTGATAAACAAGTATATTTTTCATTTTTATTTAAAAAAATTATAGTATATAATATTTATTTTTCATTTTTATATAAATGGTTTTATACCTAAACATTGTTGAATTACCTGAAATAGTCATACTTTTTCTTCTTTTTTTAAAAAAATTATTTAAATTTTTGACACCAACTTATTTCATTTTAAAATTATCTTCCCTTTGATTATCAAAAAACTTATTATTATATTTTAAAAAATTATAATAAAATAAACCATTTTTTGACTGAATTATATAATTAACATATACAGTTAAAAAGAATCCGATTACAGTAAAACGAAAAAAGCGTAAAATAAAAAAACAAAGTTATTATTTTAACAAACTCGATTTGGTAATTAGGAATCTCCGCTTTAAAGAAGTCGATTGAATTCAATTAAAAATAGAATAAAATTTAAATACATTTCTTTATATTTTGTTCCGTATAATTATTAACTTAACCACTCATGAGTTAGATAACATAATCCAATTGAAACTTGACCAAGTCCAAAAGAATTTTTTATTTTTTATTATTTGATTATATTTAATTTTTTGATAACAAAAGTTTTAGGTGAGGGGATATATTTTTCTTTATTAAATGACCAACTAGTGTTAATTTGGATTTAAGAAAAATAAAAATAAATAAAAATAGTTTGACTATTACATTTATTTGATTTGTTCTAGTGAAAAAATGAAAAAAAGAAAGGGGTGCGTGCGTTTTGCATGAGGTGGTGGGGCTTGGCACACCGAAACTTAACCCGGACGTGTTGCCGTAAACTAACCGTATTGGATAATCGTGGATAGGTCCGATTGCTTCTTCTGGTTTTTTGGGTTTGGGTTTGGTCAATTACAACAAAACAATTTACAACAACAACAACGAAGTTACACACGCAATCCATCAATACTCTCAACAAACCCTAATCTCCAAACCCTAATCACCTCCGATTCATTCTTCTTACGGTATCTTCTCTTCCAATTCTAGCTCAATTTTCTCTAATCTCATCGATTAATTCCGTTCATTTTCATTTGATTTCATTTCTTTTGATTTGATCAGATTGGTTACTTCTGCGGCATCATCATGTGTTGATTATTTGCTTCTTGATTGAGTCTGTTGATTCAGTTTTTGCTGAATTCTTCTTAGGTTTTGTGGAAATGGATTTGGTAGCCGGTATTAAGGTATATCATCGTCAGTCATAATCTGATATATTTATGAATTCATTAATTTTTTGCTAATGTTGTAATATATGAAGCACGGACACGTCGACACCGATAATAATTACATATGCCTTCGATTAGTAGTGTCGATGTTGCATAGATTGTAATTTGAGTTTACTCTACTTTTTCATTTGTTGAAATGTTGATTTAGATAATGAGCAATATGTAGTAATGAAATTGCCTGTTTTTGAAATTGAATTTTTATGGATAGTGGAGGAGGATGTTTTTACTTGGAATATATATGCATTTTTGATTGATTGGACTTGTAGGTGTTATTTAGTTTTTAGTCATAGTCATCTGGTTTGCAATTCGATTTGCTATGTGGTACGGGTTTTGGCTACGCAGGGTATATATAGTTGGTTCACTGTTTAGGTTCGTGGTACGTTTTAATGCTAATAATAATTTTTTAATCTTGTCTGGTGAAAAAAATGATGAAGTCTGTGCTATAATTAATAAGAAATATTTCTAAGAGCTAAGAATAATAAGATAAGAGTAGTCCAATTTTTTATGAAAATAGTCCTGCATTGAATGTTGACAGATTGACCTTGTAGTTTATGTTGTTACATTAATGTTATATTACCCCCACATCGGAAGCGTTTAAACAATAGAGAAGAGGCTTAATATATAAAAGGCAGCATGTATCACGCAGTTCATTGTACCGTGGAGTCCAAATTAGTGCACTATTGCAAAATTGGGTGTGCGGGTTCCCATTACAAATCAGTTTTACTACGGTTGTTTCCATGCCTAATAAAACTGCTAGTGAATTATTTTATTGGTTCGTCATTTCTATGAATTGGGTACAGATTTGTGCAAACCAATTTATAGAAGTACCTCGAATTGGTACATACGAATCGGTTCGCAGTTTTCATGGCACTCTAGCACATTATGTAACTATTGTTTAGTTAAGCATGGATGCATTGTCTAAGGTGTTCAGCACATATTTTTACCTTGACAGTCTTTTAAATCAATAACTATTTTTTACATTACTTAGTTTTTGTGCAAGTATTGGTCACTTTGTGAATGATGTGATTTCATAGTTGGATGCCTTTCAAGTTTATTTTATTATGAATTATGATGCTATTAAAGAATTGAAAAGCAATATAAGTAAAATGGTAGTATATATTTACACTTGAATTTCAGTTGTATTTTTTCTGGAAATTGTTTCATATGTGACTTCTTGCTATTATTAGTTTTCATGTCAGTATTGAGTTTTTATGCGGTGATATATTAATTGGGTATGCTATTATACTTCTGACCTCTCTCTCTTATAGGAAAAATTAACATATTTCCGTATAAAAGAGCTCAAGGATGTGCTGACTCAGTTAGGACTTTCAAAACAGGGAAAGAAGCAGGTGAGACAATCAAACTATTACCAAATCTGTCAATGTTATTTGTTTAGCTTTTCTGCAAAACCTTGAATGCTAACGACTTCATTTTGTAGTCCATGTGCTATTTCCTTTTTAATCCTGAATTTAATATGCTGTTTCCGTGTTTTTAATATGACGTCTTGGAGTTTTTGGATGATGTGATAATGCCCGTGCTTTGTCTTCTGTAGGATCTCGTCGATCGGATATTATCCATTCTCTCAGATGAGCAAGGTAAAATTATACTTATCTGCTATGCTTTTACTGGGGTTGTGATATTAATGCCGATGTATTGGAAGTTTCAACAATACCTGCATATGGAAATGTAGATGTTATGAATCATTTACTGAATAGGCTATATCTTCAATGTTCTATATATCACTTCCATTATCCTATTGAAATTAGCAATTATAGTTTTTGTCATAATTGTCTTTGGTTAAACTTTAGATGGAATTTTAGGCCAAGGCCCTTATTTTTTTTCTTCTTTCTCTCACCCCAACGGTAAACCCTCCCTGTTGATCAGTTAATTCTAGCTGTTTGCTTTCATACAGGCTTCGATTCGACTCCCCCTTCTCTCGCATATGTAAATCTTAATTGACATAGTCTAATATTTTGAAATGATTGTCCACTTCGTGGGTTATATTCGATTATATAATATTTGTTGTATTGTGCATCTAATTAATTGTGATTTTATCATGTGGGATCAATTTCCTTGTGTTCCTTCATCCTTTCTCCTGTAAACTTAGAAACCTTTTGCTTTTGTCCCAGTTTCCAAAATATGGGCCAAGAAGAATGCTGTTGGGAAAGAGCAGGTGGCAAAACTGGTGGATGACACATATAGGTCAGTTTTAGCACCTAGCAGCTATTGTTGATGCTACTATTTTGCTTTCGTTATGACTTAAAATGATTGGATGTATTCACAGAAATGATGTGGTACTATGTCATTAGGCCTGGTTCGGGTTGATTATGCTGCTTCTTATATTCTTTAATCCATTCGCTTGGCCTTCTTATTTCTTATTGGAGTTTTTGTATTTTGCTTTTACTCAGGAAAATGCAGATATCGGGAGCCACTGATCTAGCATCAAAGGGTCAGGTTGTGTCAGATAGTAGTAATGTGAAGGTTAAAGCTGAAGTTGAAGATTCCTTTCAAATTCAATCTACTACAACTACAAAGATTCGCTGTCTCTGTGGAAGTACATTGGAAACAGGGGATTTGATCAAGGTGAAACATTCAATATATTTCTTCGTTCTCCATGGTCCATAAAATTATATGCCACTGTACATGCATATATTTCTTTATTGATAATAATCATCTAACTTATAACTTCATGTCCATTTTTTTGTGATCACACATAATTTTCATGGATACCTCCTGCATGTTGCACATTTGATAACTTTTGGACGTAAATTTTTCTCATCTTACTGCAGTGTGATGATGCAAGATGCCAAGTGTGGCAACACATCAGTTGCGTTATTATTCCAGAGAAACCTATGGAAGGCATCCCACCAGTTCCTGATAAATTTTATTGTGAACTATGCCGACTCAGTCGTGCAGACCCGTATGTCATGTTCCCTTTCTTTGAATTTTTTCCTTCATGGATTAGGGCAAATTTTTTATTTTTAAATTTTGTATCAATTGTTTTACTGAAACTGTTGTAGTGTGAGGCTGTTATCGTTGAAGGATTGCGTTGATTGACACAACTTGATTATGATTTTCAATTTCTGTAATGTAGTATTCTCAGTTGGTGTAGTGAACTGGTCTTTGTAGTTGTGACATGCTACCATGTTGCAATCTTATAATTTTATTATTGACATGATGATATTGTTTCCCTATTGTGACCCATTTTTAGTTGTGAAGTTGGTGAATATGTTTATGCTTACTCTTCTACAATAACACGGTTATACCTTAATATGGTACTTATGTCTACATGTACTTATTGCGGTAAATTTATGGCTCATGTTGGTTTTGAATTATAAGATTACTTTTTTTGCTTCAACGATTAAATTCTTTTGTTCTGTTGTATTCTTGGGGCCTATTTGGTTTGCGGCTTTCAATTTTCATTTCCTATTTTCATGTTTTGTTAAAAAATGGCACTTGTTTTCACTCTTATTTTCTGTTTTCAAATATTTGTATGGGAAACAATACAAAAATTCCTCTGGTTATTTTATCAAAGATTCTGTCCTTTATATTATTTAGCATTTTTTACTTTGTTGCCACTAATTTCATATTTTCTGCTGTTCTCTCTCTTATAGGTTTTGGGTTTCAGTATCTCATCCTTTGTTACCTGTAAAGTTGGCCACAACCAGTATTCCAACTGATGGGTGAGTACATGGTGTGGATTTATTGAAAATTAGACATAGTTGGTGCAATCGTGTTCCTTCGTTTTGCAGTAAAATAATTGTCTTGTTTAATATATGGCTTCATTCTGACTTGAATACTACATTTTGGGGGTTGGGTCATATTGCTAATAATTACTGGCAATTAGTGCAAATTCCTTTGCTGGATTAACTTTTGACTACTTAGCAGAGACTGTAATGGTATTCCATTTACCACTTATATTTTGTTGATTGAAATTCTATGGTGGTTGAATTTTCTTTTTTGAGGTGGAATTACCTCTGGACAATCCATTAAGATTTTCTCCTTTTCTTTTATTTAATGAGTCTAGGCTAGTAAACTTCATTGTCTTCCCAAGACACAATCAAATGACCGTGTGCGAACAATTATCTGCGTTTATTGTTTCAACCTAATCTTCATTGCAGTTTTTTGCCTGGTTGGCCTAAATCATATTCCTGTTTGAATTGTTCAGTACCAACCCCGTGCAGTGCGTGGAGAGAACATTTCAACTCACAAGAGCAGACAAGGACATGGTATCAAAACAAGAATTTGATGTTGAGGTTGGTTTGGATTTTCAGTGCTTGTAGGTTAATCCATATCTTTCTTGTTTCGTTTGCTTATTTCGAAAAATTACATGTAGGCTTGGTGTATGCTTCTGAACGACAAGGTTCCATTCAGGATTCAATGGCCACAGTATACAGACCTGGCAGTTAATGGTACTTTCATATTTTTCGACATCTCCTTGCTGATTTTCTGTATCATGTTGTTGTATCAGTTTTAATTTTTCTTGCATGTGATGCAATAAAAAGCCAAATATTCTCCTGTGATTGCATTATAATTTGTTCATATTAACTTTGACTATATAGGTCTTCCTATTCGAACAACTAATAGACCCGGTTCACAGTTGCTTGGAGCTAATGGTCGTGATGATGGTCCAATTGTGAGTTGTCATTTATTTTAACTTGTATAAGTCTATAAATATTCTGACTGCAGATTCATTCACTATTTAAGTTTTGTTTATTGTTAAATTTTATTTAACTTATTATATTTATCCTTTTTCAGATCACGCCGCATACAAAAGACGGAATTAATAAGATTTCCTTAACAATATGTGATGCTCGCATTTTCTGTTTAGGCGTTCGAATTGTTAGAAGGCGCAGTTTGCAACAGGTAGATTGTACTCTAAGCTTGATTTTTTAGCAAGCTATTTTGAATGACTCTTGATTCCTTTAGTCCCGCCTTGTGGTACTGAACAATAAGTTTGATGTTAAGCATTTCCCTGTACAGTGTCAGTCTGAAATTCCTGATATTGATCCCTATTGGTTGGTTTCTTTAAATTTGAAATTTAAAAACTTACTATGCTTTTGTGTATGTACTTATTTTCTTTGTCAATTTTGAATAATACCTGTCTGTCAGAAAGCGCAACTGCGCATGGACCTCAAGTGTTGCTTCTACTCTAAAATTGAAATAGTTTGATTTTTTCTAAATTCCTAATTCTAAGACATACCATTTAGACTTGTGTTGTTTCACATGATAATATTTGTTGTACATATATTTGCATGCAACTGCTTTCTTTGCATCACTCCCATACATTTGCTCCCATACATTTGTCGTTAAATAGTTGAGTCTCTGTTATCTAGATCCTAAACTTAATTCCAAAGGAGTCTGACGGTGAGCCTTTTGAAGATGCTCTTGCACGTGTCTGTCGTTGTGTTGGGGGTGGAAATGCAGCTGACAATGCTGATAGCGACAGTGATTTGGAAGTGGTTTCAGATACTTTCAGTATAACCCTTCGTTGTCCGGTAAGGCTTTTGTCGTTTCTTTGATTATATTTGTAAATTTGTAATACACGAAGTCCTATTAATCAGTTTTCTATTACCATTTGTAGATGAGTGGTTCAAGAATGAAGATTGCCGGAAGATTCAAACCTTGCATTCACATGGGTTGTTTTGATCTTGATGTTTTTGTGGAAATGAACCAACGGTCAAGAAAGGTAAGATTGTAACAAGTGAAACATGATTTGTCTGATCCCCTCCATTGTGATTTTTTACCTCATGAAGAATTGAATTGTTTCTGCAGTGGCAATGTCCTATATGTCTCAAAAACTATGCATTGGAGAATATCATCATTGACCCTTATTTCAATCGTATCACTTCTATGGTAATTTTTTAATTAACCATTTATATTTATATGTTCATAAATCTTATATTTGAAGACTATAAGTTGTCATTTATTTCGTTTTCTGGTACAGATGCTTAATTGCGGTGAAGATGTTACAGAGGTTGAGGTGAAGCCTGATGGCTCTTGGCGTGTTAAGGCGAAGAGTGAAAGTGAACGTCTGGATTTAGGGATTCTTGGCCAATGGCATCTTCCTAATGGATCCCTTTGTACTTCTACTGCTGGAGATATCAAGAGAGTAGAAACACTGAAGCAAGTAAAACAGGAAGGTTTTTCAGATGGACCTGCTGGTTTAAAACTTGGCATTAGGAGGAATCGCAATGGGAATTGGGAAGTCAGTAAGCCCGAGACAACAAACACCTCTTCTGGTCATATATTAAAAGAGGTTTTTGGAAATCCTGAGCAAGTTGTTATTCCAATGAGCAGCAGTGGCTCCGAAAGTGGTCGGGATGGTGATGATCCCAGTGTTAACCAGGGTGGTGGTGGGCATATTGATTATTCTACTACCAATGGAATTGAGATGGATTCTCAATCTCTCAATAATGTTGATTTAGCTCGTGGATATACTGTGCATAACACATCTGCTCAGGTGGGTGGGGCAGAGATAATTGTTCTTAGCGACTCTGAAGAAGACAATGACATATTGGTGTCTCCTCCAATTGCAAATAACAACCACCAAAATGATACTGCAGATGGTTACTCCATGCCACCTCCTGGAATTGTTGACCCATACGTTGAAGATCAGAATCGCGGTGGAAGTTCATGCTTGGGGCATTTTCCTAATGAAGATGATTTTGGAATATCTTCCCTGTGGTCATTGCCTTCTGCATCTCAGGCTGGTCCAGGATTCCAATTTTTCGGTTCTGATGCAGATGCCTCTGATGCATTGGTTCATTTGCAGCATGTCCCTATTAATTGCACCTCATCACTGAACGGTTATGCATTGGCTCCCGAAAATGCTTTGGGATCTAGTAGTCTCTTACAAGATTCCTCTGCTGGACGGTCAGATGCTGACTTAAACGGTGGTTTGGTTGACAACCCATTGGCATTTGCTGGAGATGATCCCTCACTTCAGATTTTTCTCCCCACAAGACTAGCTGAGTCGTCTATGCAGAATGAATTGAGAGATCAAGCAAATGTCTCTAATGGTGTTTCCACTGAAGATTGGACATCCCTTACTCTCGGAGGTGGTGCTGGCGGTAGTAATGGCGATGCTTCCACTCAAAATGGATTGAATTCTAGACACCAAGTCCCATCCAGAGACAATGGCACAAATACTTTGGCTGATTCTGGTTTGTTGCACTCCGACCCTTCTAATTCATAAATGTTCTTTACCGCTTGCATTTTTAGTCCTTTGTTATAACTAGTGTGTGAGTTTGGTCCTTCAATTAGAAGGGGATTATGATTTCTAAACATATCTCCATGCCAACAAAACTTTTTGTTGGTTTTTTTTTGGAAACAAAAACCTTTTGTTGTTAAAATACACTTTTTTTATCTTGTAAATTAATCCCTATTTATGATTCACTTAGTGGAATTAATTTATTTTTCGTCTTTAAATGCAAACTTTATTACTCTCTGCTCATTACAATTTCTCCTCATTAAATTGTATGATTTCAAACCACTAGATCAATATGAAATCAATCGTCGGAAAATTGCTCAAGATTTTTACTCTTTCATGGGGCCATCAATTAGAGAGCCTGTTCAAAAATTGAGTTTGAACAATAATTGCCATGACATTGGATGATTAATTGGGTTCAAAATAACATATGATTGGTTGGATTGGGTTAAAAAATAGCCAATCCAATATATTTGGCTATATTATAATGTCATCTGATGAATGCTTGGGTTCAAACTAAATTCCAATTCACTGCAAATCAGTTTTGGTAAACTTTCATTGTGTACAAGTTAATCAGAACTAAAAGGTTATTACCATCCAAATACATAAAATACCAGTTTACACTTGTTCATTAAATTGCGACATGTGCATTTTCAAACAGTTTTGACAACACAAGTTCAGATCAATTATCAACATAAAAATGCAAGTTCAGATACAGAAGGGGAGTCAATTTTTTACTTATATATTGGAAATGTAGATGTATCTGAAGTAAAATGTTTTCAAGTAAGATGTTTGGAGTTGCCTGTGTGACTACTAGACTCTTGGCTCTGTAGGTGGAGTTACCTGCATGACTACGAGAGTCTTGGCTCAGTAGTTGGAGTTACCTTTGTGCGACTACGTCACAAGTTTGAGTGGTGGAATTAGTCTGTTTCAAATGTGAGATAAGAAATTTCAATGGATACGACCTTTCACAAGATCATCTCACAGTGCGATTTTTATAGCACCAAGTTGCAATTTATTTTTCATTTGATGGGTTTTCAAATTTGAACTTAAAAACTGATCCAATTCCAATAACTGTTTCTGGTTTAGGTCGTTTTATCGTGGAAAGTTAGTATTCTCAGAATTTTGAAGAGGTTAATTCTTTGATTTTTGGTAGATTTCTAAGCTTTAAATAAAAGTTCAATTTAAAAGGTGCAAGAAAGTTGCCGGGTTTTTTGTATTGAGCACTGCTATGCAAATGGTTAGATAGAAACTTTAGATTTTGTTGTGGATTTGTCATAAGTACTCCATGTTGCTGTGTTTAGTCTTCCTCATCATATGAATCTTACTGTGAGCAAAAAGCGTTCAATTCTACTACTAGTATTAACAAAGTGAGTCAAATGCCCATATTTTGTTTGCTTAGTTAGAAAGCATTAATGGCTATTTTGATATTTTGAAAAATGTGGAGGATGCTAATCTCCTTTACACAAAGTCGACAAGGTTAATGTTTCCTATATATGTACATGTGTATCCAGCAACTTCTCACCTTCTGCATTGTTTATGGTTCCCCTTGTTCTTGATCAGATAATTTTGCATTGAGTTTTGTAAATATTTTCTTGATTAACCATATCTCCTTGTGCAGCTTCTTTGCTTCTTGGGATGAATGATGTAAGATCTGACAGAGCAAGTAGACCAAGGTCAGGTAGTCCTTTCACATTTCCTCGCCAAAAACGTTCTGTAAGGCCCCGCTTGTACCTTTCTATTGATTCGGAATCGGAATAAAGGTGTCAGAACTTGTGTCTCAAGAACTTTAGGAACTCTTAGCACCAGATATTGTATTTAGAAATTGAAAGAAGTTGGAGGCATTTTTGGTCCTCATAATGTGGCAGTATGTGTTGAGGCATCTCTGGTGGAAGATATAAATTGGCCCTAACGCTTGCACCTGCCCCCCTTTGGCAAATGATATTGGCCGCAAAGATTCTTGTTTCTCCATGCTTGATATTGAAGTTGACGGGTTGTGGTCTATCCATCATTCCTTTATTCTTCAATTATCTACCGAGGGTATAGTGCTGGTTTTACTGTATAGTTGGTCATTCAATCTGGTAGTTTAAACTTCCTAATTTGGTGGGGAAAGTTTCCCATTAGGAATATTTTATCTGCATTTTTGGCTCTGCGCCTTAGAGCAAATAACCTGTAAATGCTTAGCCTTCGGATTCAACAAGAGAATTCAAATAGTTTTTCTATTTCAAGGGCATAACTTTTCCTGACTTGTGCCCATTTTTACATCTGGATTTAAATATTTATTTGTAAATAATTTAGTCACAAAAGTGCGTCTAGAATTGAACTTTTTCTTTTGAGGATTAATTCTTCCTGTTTGTCTATTTGTTTTAGCTGATCCTGCTCTCTGTTCTGTCGTCCTTTACACAGTAGTTTTGCAAGAGAGCCCTCTAGAACTTCGGGATCCGATTGTTATTCTTTTCTAAATGAATTATTTCAGTGGTCTGTTTGGTAAATGGAGATTGACAGCAAATGTGTAACTTAATAAACATAATAACAAGATGCTTGAGCATCATGATTTGCTGAAGGTCTTCACATCAATGCTATATTTTGTTTTGAAATTATATGAAATCAGCAAGAAAGGAGGAAGCATGATCATGATAAAAATGGAGTTTGTGATTTATACCTAATCAGTTGGTCACATGGTGTCTTGATTGTTTTAACGATGGAAATGGCTTATTTGGTTGCTTATAAATTCACAATAAGCTACAAGAGTGTGGGTGTGAAATGGCTTATTTGGTTGCTTATAAATTCACAACTCTTAAATAAGCTACAAGAGTGAAGGTGTGAAAAGCAAAGCTATCGGAGTGAATGGTTGCTTATGATTTATAAATATTTCTCTGACGAAGAGAAGCAGATGAGAAAAAACTGAGTTGAGCATTAATCAGGTGGCATTTCAGAGACATGAGAATAAAAAAAGATCATCATTACATTTCTTATTAAATATTTTTCATCATATTTATACATTTCTTTATTTAAAAAATACATCCGTCATCACTGTTGAATAATAAGCTAATAAGTCACTGGATAGTATGACATTATTTTTTGAGAAATCTGATTTTTATTCGGATTCACAATCTTTTTCATTTGAAGTTTTAGTTTTTTTTTTTTTTTTTTAACAAATTTGAATAATATAAATAAAATAATAAAATTTAATTTACATCTGAATCTTCACACTATGTAACTTGTTAGTTTATTATACTATTCAATTCAACTTGACACATTAGCAAAAATAAGTTTCAAAAAACTTTCAAATCTGAAGAATTATAATATTAAATTGTTGGATGACAATGGGTATCCTTTAAGTAGGATACTATAACACCAATGTTTATAAAAATTACTCATACCTGAGTCCATACCCTTGTGAACGACAAGTTTGGTGTCTGTCCCCATATCCTATGAGTATTTAAGTGTTTGTATCCGTGCCCCTTTTCTGTGCTTTAACGACAAAAAAATAACAAAAAATGTCGCAACCTAATTAAAATATATCTGAAATTTCTTAAATCAATATATAAAATGCTACACATTGTATTATTTAGCCAAATAAAAAGTTTCTAAAATATCTGCCAAAAAAAAAAATCTAAAATATAAAAAAAAAGTTCATAATAGAATAAATATCAAAAACTTATGATTAATTAATTAATTTTAGTTTTACATAAACTTATAGTTATGGTCTATATGATGTGCGGGTGTGGAACGGGCTGGGCACTAGAGTGTCCATACCCACACCGATACCAGTTCAAATTTACGAGTAATTACCCGACCCCAAACCCATACCCAACAATGTGAGTATTTACCCACCCGTCATTGATATTTTTTGCGGGTGCTCGTTGGACTTGGGTCCAATTGCCATCCATATTGTCGTATTCAAAAATTGCGGAGTTAAAATCATCAATCAACAAAGAAAAAAAAACCAAAAGTGTAAAAAAAAAAAACGTAGAAAATGTTGTTGCTTGTTTTTACGATTGAAAATTGACAAGTATAACGTGACATTAAAGGAATCACTTGATACTGATAGTAGTTATAATACCCAAAAAAGATTAATCGGAGATCCTGTTATTGGTGTCTTCATAAATTTTTTTAAGAAGCCAAACAAATATATCAAGTCATGCATAAAGTGCGCCTAAAATGAGAAATTACGGGAATTTCAAGTACAATAAAACAAATACATATAACATAACAAACCAAAACCAACAAACAATTAAAGAGGTGGAATAACTGAATAACCACCAAAGGTTCAAATCAAAAGACATTTTAGTTTCCTAGCTTTTAACTACCACCATGTTACCACTTAAATTTTGTCGAGAAATTGCAAGTTAATTATCTTTGTTGCTAAAAATCAGCGAATTTCTCTCTTTCTAAAGATCAGTGTCTTGATATTTAAAGTTGATTATACTTCCTACTAGAAACCAATATAAGTTTTGTTCTTTTAGCCTTGGCAGCCTACCTGTTTGTTGACACCTTTGGTTGCATGAACAGATTTCCATAGGTTTGGCTGTGGAAGTGGTGCCAATCTAGTTGAAATTACATTCTCATCTTGCCTTAGCTGACATATTTTTTTCTTAGAAAAACAAGTGATATATTTGAAGAGACCAGCAATATGTTTCAAAATCTATTGTATGAAAAAGTCTGATGGGTGTCTGAGCTAATTGAATTTGATTTTTAGTACAGATTAGGTCATGATCTATCTGAATTAGATTTTTGACAAAGTAAAAGAACCCAGATTATCACGCCGGACACTGTGACGGCCTCCAGAAACATTACATGATAACTTCAACTGAGGTGACACAATTCTACCAGCTTGCAATTGTTGAATTCGCCTCCAGTAAGTTCTTGCTTCAAAGCATGACTATGAAATGTGATTTAATGCATTGGTTTGAGCCGTCACGTTGATGTTAGCGGAAGGGTTATAGTTTGTTATACACGTCTCAATCTTCAGATTCCGTCTCCATAACAGGTAGAATGCTTAAAGCTGAAGCACCTAGATGCATACCCCTAACGATACCTCCATACCCAACTTTAATCTTATGACACAGAATCAAGATGGAATCCCAAAGTGCTGTTCTTCCCTGAAAAATAAATCTCAGAGCTGTTAGCAAACCAAGATAATAAATTATAAGCATAGAACAGGTATTGGTTAAAACCAGTATTGACAGGGTTTAATAGGTTGTTAGATCGTAGTAACATTGGGGCTACATAGACTTTTCACCTACCTGAAGAGAAAGCTGCAGCTTCTTATCCCAGTACAAGGCAAAAATAGGGGGGCCCTGCTTTCCAACTACTAGTATACATGCTCCCGGGTGTAGCACAGAAGGGACTGAAGACACTATGGAGATGTATTTCTCTGGAAACCTATCCTTTGGAGGAAGGACTCCCAAGAATAAGGGGTTTTTGCTAGACTGAGCTCCAGCATAAGACGTTGCATCCACATGTAGCATCCACTTTGGATGTTCTAGGAAAGCACAAAACAGATACAAGAGCAAGTGAGAATCGGATGGTAGCTCAAGTGTCCACTTCTTATTCTTTTTATCATAAACTTCCCCGCTACCAAGATACTCATAATTCTTCAAGCAGGTTCCTTCTGCAAGCTCTGATAATTTAGACAAGGTAAATGCAAGAATTAAAACCAATATCAGAAAAATGAACTCCTGCTGCAGTAAATCTGATGAATCTAATGACTAATAGAAACAAAATTCTATAATTATGTGCCTACCTCGGATCCTTTGCACAGTGTAATCAGCTCGAACACTGCTTTGAGGTAGCAAACCTTTGACCCACTCCCCTTTAACCAAGGCCTGAAGTCTTTGGTGTTCAATGATAGCATCGACACAGTCCTGCATGACAGGAACCAAAGGACCCTGCTGTGGGGACTGTTGCACATTAGGTACAAACGAGTTGGCTGCATGCAAACATGAACCAGTAGGAGAATATCAGAAATCAGAAGCTATCAACAAATATAATCAAACTGGGAAACATAATATTACATTTAATTGACCAATATGCATATGAATATGAATTAACATACATTTGGAAGCCTCTATGGCCTGCACAAGAGTAGAATGTAACTGATGAAGCAATCCATCTTCACTAAGGGTAACTGATGGTTGCCAGTCTTGAGTCTTATCAATGGATGAACTTGTAGAGGGGGTTCCTGTAGACAGCGTATCATTGCCCACTTGATTGACTGTAATTGATATACCAAGTTTGGCAGCTGTGTTTATAACCTATGAATATGAAAATTTGATTAGTTGGTGCTCAATCATATTTGATGCTCATGTATCTAACTTAAGCTATGTGGACCTCTATAGATACCATAGAACTTCAACTGTAATAATGGAGCACAAGCTTCATCATTGTAAAACAAGCACAATGAGGTTTTTTACTGATTTTCTTAGTATGGGTGGTCATCCAAAACCTAACTTTGGGTTCCTTAAGCCTCTGTGAGCTGAAGATTCAACAGAAATAAAACATTCGTTTGAATGTTCAGCCTTTTGGGGTAGTATTAACTATTACCATGACCAATCATAGATTCATAACAATCAAATAATAACATGTATTTCATACTCTTCTTTTTGGTAACTGCACACCATACATTGAGTAATTTTTCCAAGTAACCAAATAAGACTCATTCTTGTAATACTTTTGGATTAACAAATCCAAATGTAAAACTCATTCTCTAAAAAAACAAAACTAAATCCAAAAATAATTCCTTCAAACACAATTTTATTTCAGTTATCTATACACACAAATATAGTTAACTGAAAATAAAACCGCTTTTCATGGAATTAAAATTGCCAAGCAGTAATTCAATTTGAACAATATTTTCTTGGTTTGCTTGACACTCCTTTTTAATGGGAAGGGTGTGGTGCAAGTGGAAGAATCTTAGAAATACTATGCAAGCAACATTACTTTGACCATGTATCCTAAAAAACATTACTTTGACCATAAAACAAAAAATGATTAGGATGTAAATGAACCTGAACATGACTTGTCTCAATCTTGTGAAGCAAAGGATTAAGCAAAACTGAAGAGAACCATTGTCTGAGTCCATCACACCACTGCTCAATTTGAGGATAAATGCCCAAATGGTCAAAAGCTTCAACTGCTTCTTCCATGGACATAGGTGGAGGAAGGTCACCACCTTCTCCCTTCTTAGGGGGAGTCTTAAACTTTTGGGAGCCTGGAGACATCCTCACAGGCCTTAAAGGTGTATGTCTTTTAATTCCAGAGTTACTAGCCGATCCTGTAACTGTATTAGGGCTCGTTATTCCAAAACCAGGAACTGAAGGTGGTGGAGTAGACAGCTTCCCTGCAGATTCACTTATTCTTTCGTCTACTTCAGCTAAAAACTGTTCCAGCTCTTCCTCTGATGTTATCTTATTTGCAGAAGACGCCCTCCTATTAGACCAAGGACTTGAAACTACCGATTCCCGTCCCGCTGTATTCTGTGCAGGTGATACTACTCCGGGAGAAAGATAAAAAGTCGCTGAACCAGGCGACCTCGACAAGTTGCCAATAGAACGACCGGAAGCACTCCTATTTAAATTCGAACCATCACCATCAACACGACGACTAGGGCTTGAAAGCGGCTGATGAAGTGGAACAAGCAATTCAGAAGAACCTGGTTGCGGTTTAGACTTTGGCGGCTTCTTCAATGACTCCGGCTGTACCAAATCAACCTTCGGCTTCACTCCTAAAAGCTCTAACTGATGCTTAGTAAGACACATTTCATTCTTATCAACTTTATTAGAACTCGACGCAACCATAGGAGCAACAACGCCTCCACCATATCTACTTTTACGTAAAAACACAACTTTGAAGAGTGCCAACATAGTTCCAATGCAGACAATACCCAACAAAATTTGCAGTGTCTTGACAACCCAATCTGAAGTTCAATAAATCAACAACAAAATATAAATCACACCCACATTTTTAAAAACAAAATAATCACTTTTAGAAGTCATCATCAGTTTATTACAAATTTTAAAAAAAAAATGAGAATCTGGAAAGAATCTAAAAACTGCTTGAAATCAGAAGCGGGTTTTAGTGGCTTCTTCAGACAATCATTTCTCCACAGCGACTAGCTTGTTAAAAAAAAGTGTTTTTCATTCTAGTAAACAAACACAAAACACCTTCTGCTTTTTCTAAAAATTTGTAAGTGTATGTTTGGTACTACAGTGACAAGAATTGATTTTGAGGGAATTGATTATGACTAAAAGTGAGTTGAAGGTGAAGTGATTTACATTTGGATACATTCATGTAAACGTGAATCTAACAATAAATTTGAGTGTAAAAAATCAATTCTAGAATCAAAAGCTCCAATTTCTAGCTCAAGTAGAATATCCTAGATGAAAAATCAATTCTAATTGAGAACAACCAAACATGTCAGGATCAATTCTACTCATTTAGAATCAATTTTAACTCCTCGTATCAAAATCATTTTTTACTTTATAATCTATAACAAACCAGCCCAAAACAAAAACAAGTTAAAGTTGGGAACTTTACAAGCTGTAAAAGGGGAAACACATTGAACCTTGAAGATATCAACAAACCCATTTTCCCTACAACAACAAAACATGAAAGTTAGGCTAATAAATAACGAAATTGAATGAATGGTGCTGAATGTGAATGATGAAAAAAGTGGTTACCTGAAGATAATGGCGAGAAAGGCGAAAGCGGAAGCGGAGAAGAAGGAGAAGATGGAGATGAGAGTGTGATTGGAAGGTTGAAGACTGTTGGAGGTGAGGACTGCGGAGAGATTAGGGTTTTGGTAAACGGAGAATTTGGATTTGGATTGTGGAGGTGAAGAAGAAGAAGAAGAAGAAGCCATGGTTTCGCTCGCTAGGGTTTTTGAAATGAGGTTTATACTTCAAGCTCGTACTTCAAACCATGATATATTCACTGTAGTGATGTGTAATGTGGAGTGTTCAGTTTTTACACTGTCGTGCAAAGCCTATAGAAAGTTTTTTTTTTTATTTTTAGGAAAGTCAAAAATTTCAAATCTAATTTTTATTTTCAAAAAACAAATCCTTCTATTCAGGGATTTGAAATAATTAGATTTTGATTGCGAAGAAAATTTGGTTAAGAGAAAAGAGTTCGTCTTTACCTCCATGAAAATTTGGTATAACATAGTAATTTAATAAAAAAAAATTTTACCGTTTCGAATTAAGTTAAAAATCACTTTCTTGAGATCCATTTTTACGAGCCACCCTTACGCCATGAAGAAGAATCCAAGCTTCAACGGTGGGGATGTTTCAATTTCAATGTTACCTTTATCATCTTGAATAAGATAACTACCATAAGCTAAGTTTCTGATCGATTGTTGTTGAAAATCACCATTAATACTAACTTTACAGGTTCCACTCGGAGGAGGAAACCGACCAATCTTCCATATTGATAATGTTAAAAGTTTCCTTAAGAACAAGATGAACATGGTTACGAAATCATGTTCGAAAATTCATATACAACTTAGAGGAATTAGAGAAAATTAAATGATTTTTTTTCTTTCTAAAGCATCCATATAATACTGCTGAAGCAAGTAGACCACGACCATGACACATGCAAAATACCCATTGTAATATTTCAACCCAACAAGTCATGGCATGAGTATCAAGGCTAAACAAATGACTCAGTTAAGGTTGATTAATGATGTCATTTCAAAATTCACCTTGATAAGTGACAAATTGACTATAATTTATCCGTTTATTTCAAGGCATGCACCAACTTATTTTGCAAGAAACCATCTGAAAAAACCGTCATTTCATGTAAATATTGTATAGCTAGGTCAACATTGAATTCCTTTTTCTTTTACTTTGTTTCTAACACAAAATGTTTTTGTGTCGGGTTTTAGAGGAAAAGAATGAATGGCCCAAGCAAAGAGCTATAAAGAAGCAAATCAAGCTACTCAAAGTAGTCTGACGATTCAAGTCAGAGGCTCCTGTTTTGAAGTAGGGCGAAATCGACCAACAAAGAAATGACTCACCCAACGAGTGATGGCGGTTTAAGTCCCACGTGACCAAGCTAACAAAAATATGTTACTGAAGTAATTTCCATTCGCTCAACGAACGAATCACTTACCAAACGAAAATGCACTTTTGGAAAAATCTATAAATAAGAGCTTCAACCTCATTTTAACTCACACTATATTTTAGCAAGTTTAGAGAGACAAAGAGAGTTCTTATGAGAGAAAAATAGTGCAGAAACAAGGTGGAAACATTGGAGACTTGTAGATCAAGTCGTTTGATGCAACATCTTGTCACCCTCTCTTTTATATCGCAGGTTATACAATCATGTGTAACTAATCTCTTTTTGTGTTGGAATTAAGTGTAACCGGTTAAGAATCTAATGTAAATATTTGATATGAGTGGTTATATATAAATTATATTTCGTTATATTGATGTCCGTATTTCTACGGTTAATGTTTTTTCTACATGCAATTTGAAAATTGATCTTTTTGACTTAAGGAGTGCTAGACATAAATTTCTTTTGTAAGGGGCATGGGTAGAGACATTTGTAGATGCTAGTTGCAATACATCAAGTTAGGTTTGCAATCACACAACTATTAGAACATAATGCCATTTATTAGCTAACTTAGCCGGACATCAAAAGTTAAAGAATAAAATGGATCTCTCATTTAAATAGGAGAAATGTACAATTGAAATAGAAGGAATATATAATCGATAAGGAAAGACAGAGAGAACTAATCAATAAAGATTTGTTCCAACACAACTTGTTCATTCATATTTTCATCTCTTTTATAATTTGTTACTCAAACAACCAATCACCTGCTTATAAACCATAACTTTTAACAATCTAAATAGCTAAATAATTAAATAACCAAATCCATGTGAATCAATAATTTTAAATCTTTGATACTGCTAAATGCATTCATCACTCCTTCACAATTCTGGAGAACGTGCATGCTGGTTTTTAGATTAGACTTATACTGGGGGGACAAATGTGATATGCATAATTAATGGAAACTCCAACAATAATTACCAATTTGGGAAGAACTTTTTTCTGCACAAATTTACTCTTAACAAGATTTTTTTTTTCAATTTTAAAACATAAAAAATAAATATTGAAGATGAAATTTAAATGAGTTCAAAAAACATAAATACCATGAAGAATTTGATTTTTATACATAATTTTTGTAAAAAGTTTTCCACCTTGCACCAACTTTTTTTTTTTAACATCGTCACTAAAGTTTTTCAAGTTTATAATTTATGTAGCAATTCTGAATATTAATCTCTAAAACTAATTATGATTAAAATTAAATATTTTCAATGTTTTAATGATTATGATTGATTGTTGGTGCATAATACGAAGTCACTAGTAATATTAATAATAATAAAAACATAAGATTTTTTTTATAGGAATAAAAACATGAGATAGTGCAATATGAAACTTTAGCAACAATAGAATGAATCAAGCTTGCAAGCAGTTTATCATGCAACCTGCAACCCACTTACTAGATGACTGGAGAGCGGCTCAATCAATCAGGCCCTGCAACCCTGACATGTCCAACACGAGACAGGACTAGGAAGTACTGAAGAAGTAGTACATATTTTATTAGTTTTTTAAATGTGAGATCCGTTAGTTACTCAGGAGAGAGAGAGAGTCCTTATATAGTACCCGCAGGGATGAGAATAAGCTAGGCCGAGCTAGGCTTTGTAAGGCCTGAGCCTGACCTGCCAATTTTTTTGAAGGCCTGAGCCTCGTCTGCGGCCTGTGATAGGCTTACTTTTTAGGCCTGAGTCTGGCCTTCTAAAAGTCTGATACGGTCTGCTGGCCTGTTTAAAAGCTTATTTTATATGATCATCTTTAAATCAGCAATATGATCTAAGTGTAAATAGACTAGCGAACTAATATATCAATTATATTAAACTCTCCTTTGATAATCAACATGAGTTTTTAGGGAATTTTACTATATATTGTATCATATTTCAATTTTAGTTTATAATAATACATTTAAATATGAAAAAAAATAATTTATACTAATAAGCTTAAATTACTGAAAAAGTTAACACATTTTTATTTTAATTCAAAATACAAAATATAATATAATAATAAATAATATTATTCATATTTACTTAAATAGGTCGGCCTTCTTCACAAAAAAAAAATAGGTCGGCCTAATAGGCCTAAGAGACTTTTTAAATGGCATGTGGGTTGACCTATTAAGCTAAATAAACTTTTAAAAAAGCCTAGGCCTTCTCTATTTAAGAAAAAAGCCTTGCCTGTCGTAGGCTAGACCGTATGCCGGTCTGACCTATTCCCATCCCTAGTTGCCCGTTCCTTAACGGAGACTCATTTTTTCTTCCTCCAATGGAGGGTCCTTAACGGGGAGTGGTCCTTGTTAAGTAAGAGAGATGATCCTTGTAACAGCCCGATTTTCGCTAGATTTATCTTATTATTTATTTATGTGTGTTTATATGTGCTTATATGTGATTAATTCTCTCTGTGTGTATTTTGGGTTAGGATTAGTAGATTTCGGTGTTAGAAGGGTATTATGGTCATTTTAGACTCAGGGGTATTTTGGTCATTTTGTGAGCAAGGGTAAATTAGTAATTTCATGGTGAGAGTTATTTTTAGTGTTTCAAGTGAGAACCATTATTTTTACT
>Ga0315914_1004098_pt1 | contig 21841 bp, 12 predicted proteins | sample MpolenodulesMG_FD_203920 | JGI IMG/M metagenome (GOLD analysis project Ga0315914, IMG submission 203920) | Medicago polymorpha root nodule microbial communities from Los Angeles, California, United States - elongated nodules | ecosystem: Host-associated > Plants > Roots > Nodule | place: USA...
ACTTATATCGTCAACCGATTTATTCAGTGTCGAAAAAAATTAGAGGAAGGTAGTGCATCTCGTACTAGAAAATATTTCAATAGAGATCATGCAGCGGCAAACCAAAGACTAATTGACGACTACTTTGTCAATGAGCCTACATATGATGATGCAATGTTTCGTCGTCGGTACCGGATGCAAAAACACGTTTTTCTTCGAATCGTTGGAGACCTTTCAAGTAGTGATAACTACTTCACCCAACGAGTTGATAAAGCCAATAAAGAAGGTATATCACCGTTAGCAAAATGTACCACAGCAATGTGAATGTTAGCATATGGTGTGGCAGCAGATGCGGTTGATGAATACATCAAAATAGGAAGTAGTTTAACATTGGAGTGCTTACTTAGATTCTGTAAAGGAATCATACGATTGTATGAGCAAGTGTACTTGAGAGCACCAACCCAAGATGACCTGCAAAGAATACTACATGTTAGTGAAATGCGGGGGTTCCCAGGGATGATCGGGAGTATTGACTGCATGCATTGGGAGTGGAAAAATTATCCTAAAGCATGGGAAGGTCAATTTACTAGGGGGGATAAGGGAACCACCATAGTTATTCTTGAAGCAGTTGCATCTCATGATCTATGGATCTGGCATGCCTTTTTTGGATGTCCGGGAACGTAGAACGATATAAACGTTCTAGACCGGTCACTAGTGTTTGATGATGTGGAACAGAGAAAGGCTCCAAGGGTGAATTACTTTGTGAATCAACGTCCCTATAATATGACATACTATCTAGCTGATGGTATCTACCCTTCTTATCCAACTTTCGTCAAATCAATTAGACTTCCTCAAAGTGAACCCGATAAGTTATTTGCAAAACGTCAGGAGGGATGTCGGAAGGACATCGAACGTGCTTTTGGAGTGCTTCAAGCTCGATTTAAAATCATCCGTGAACCAGCTCGCTTATGGGACATAGCCTATTTGGGTATCATCATGAGGTCATGCATCATATTCCATAATATGATTGTTGAGGATGAACGAGATACATATGCTCAACGTTGGACCGATTTTGAGCAACCTGGGGGAAGTGGATCTAGTACACCGCAACCATACTCGACCGAGGTGTTACCAGCTTTTGCAAATCATGTGCGTGCTAGATCCGAGTTGCGTGATCCAGATGTTCATCACGAATTGCAAGCAGATCTAGTGAAACACATATGGACAAAGTTTGGAATGTATCGTGATTGAAGATGATTTGTATCGTACTAAATAAATTACTTGTATGTTGTATGTTTAGTTTGTTGTATTGCATTTTAAGTTATTTGTGTGCCGCATGCTTAGTTTGTTGTATTGCATTTTAAGTTAAGAAAATAAAAATAAATTATTTTACAAAATTTTGTTTTTCCAAAAAAACTAAAAAATAAATAGTTAATTGTATTATTTTAATTTAATTATAATCGATAATTTTATGTAATTATAAAATCAAAAATTAAATAAGAATAAAAGAAATAAAAAGTGGTGGGGTAGAGTGTTGAATAAAAAACCATTGGAGAGGGTAAAAGTTGAATGAGTGTTGAATAAGAGAGAGAAATTGACATGGAGTGTTGGGAATTGAAAAAGTGGGTGTTGAATGGTGTTGAAAGAAAAAATCATTGTAGATAGTCTTAGAGTAACAGGAAAAAGTAGAAAAGAAATAAGAAACCCGCAACTAAAATTATCCGATGGTAATTTTGCAACACAATTATTTATTTATTTTAGGAATGCAACATAATTAAAATATTATTAATAGATCTTAGAGAAATTTTTAGGAAACCATCAAATTGGTCTCTATACTAAATTATCAAATTGATTTCTAACTCTATTAATAACTTAAAATGATCTCTGTTTTTGTCAAACATTTCTTAGATTGGTCCCGACTCTATTAATAACTTAAAATTTTTGAGTGTTTATGACTCACTGTCTTTTGTATATTATTTAGTGGTTAATGTCATAACGTCTTTTGGATCTTATTTGGTACGTTAATAGCTTAAAATACAAAACGATTAATAGAGTCGGAAACCAATTTAAAAAACGTTTGACAAAGACAATGACTATTTTGAGTTATTAATAGAGTCAGAGACCATTTTAAAAATTTCGTACAAAGACATGAACTAAATTTGGTGATTTACACAGAAATTTTTCTTCCCTCCAATGATCCACTCCCATCTTTTCTAAATATTTTTTTTCTAGATATTAAACCAATTAAATATGAATTAAAATATCCCCTCCTTCCATCTCTAAAATCAAACGGATAACTCATTGATTTCCAGTCAAACATAATTATTAAAGTCACATATAACATTACAATATAACAGTCATCAATGTCAACTTCCTTCAAACAAATGTCAACTTCTTGACACATCTTTCTAACGCGGCAGGGAAAAATTCCACCATATACTAATACTATACTAATATTATAATTATTTTAATTAAGTGTAGCATGAACATTTTCTATTTCAAAGTCATACACTAACGTCACTCCAAAGACCTTTGATAATAATGTTCAACGAATGTAATGATACATGTGCTTTGTTTTCAACTTAATTTGGTATATGCACAAATCAAATACAAAACGATTTAAATATTGTAGGACTTTTCTAAATAGCCAATTTTTATATGGTGTTTCTACGTTGCTTCTGCTTTAATCAGCATTGGCATTAAGCTCTATTGATGAATAATTTATATATCCAAAGTCTAAACAATAGACACATGCAAAAGATAAAATTCAATGAAAATTGATATTATTTCCTTCTTGATAAATCTTATATGTATACTTCTTCTACCTTCCCTCAAATTTTCCATAGCTGTAGATACTCTTAATCTCTCCCAATCCTTCACTAATGGCATGACCTTGGTTTCACAAGGTGAAAAATTTGTACTTGGTTTTTTCAGTCCTATGAATTCCAACAAAAGTTACTTGGGGATTTGGTATAAGAATATCCCAGTACAAACAGTTGTTTGGGTTGCAAATGGTGTCAAACCCATCAATGATTCCTCCTCCGGAATCCTAACACTAAACAACACTGGAAACCTTGTTCTTAAACAAAGAGACAAAGTAGTTTGGTATACAACAACATCTCAACAAGGTTCCCTGAATCTCGTTGCACAACTCTTGGATTCAGGGAATCTTGTGATACGAGACGAGAACGAAACCAACCCAGAAGTCTATTTGTGGCAGAGTTTTGAATACCCTTCTGATACAATACTTCCAGGGATGAAGTTGGGTTGGGATCTTAGAACTCATACGGAAAGGAGAATGACGTCTTGGAAAAGTCCTGACGATCCATCACCAGGAGACTTATATTGGGGTTCATTACTTTATAATTATCCTGAACAATATCTTATGCAAGGAACAAAGAAATATGTAAGAGTTGGACCATGGAATGGATTGCACTTTAGTGGTGTACCAGATCAAAAGCCTAACAATGTTTATGCTTACAATTTTGTGTCTAATAAGGATGAGATATACTATATATACAGTATGTTGAACGATTCTGTAATATCAAGAATGGAATTGAATCAAACAGATTCAATTTATTATCGATACGTATGGTCCGAAGATCAACAAATTTGGAACGTTATGAAATCACTACCAAAAGACAGGTGTGACTATTATAGAAAATGTGGAGTCTACGGTATTTGCACAATCACAGGCTCACTATTATGTGAATGCTTATCAGGGTTTAGCCCTAGGTCTCCAGCTGCCTGGAACTCATCTGATTGGTCTCAAGGATGTGTCCGAAATAAACCGTTAAACTGTACTAACAAACTCAATGATGGATTTGTGAAAGTGAAAGGTCTGAAAGTTCCAGATTGTACACATACTTGGGTAGATCAAACAATAGGTCTAAATGAATGTAGACTGAAATGCTTGAATAATTGTTCTTGTACGGCTTATACTAATTCTAACATAACAGGAGAAGGCAGTGGCTGTGTCATGTGGTTTGGTGATTTAATTGATATTAGGGAGTTTGAAAATGATGGTCAGGATCTATATATTCGAATGGATGCTTCAGAATTAGGCAAAGGTAAGGACATCTTTTTCATGATTTTTTTTTTCCATGGAACCATCAAATTTAAACTTCAACCATTTATCAGAAACATTCATGTAATATATATACACACACACACACACATACATGTTTTATTTATTTTAATTTGGTCTTGTACACTGAACTTTGAAGAGGGACATAATGGGCTCAAGAAGGATCTGATAAGCATTCTTGCTAGCATCATTATAGCATCTGGGATGCTATTTTTTGGATATCGTCTCTACATACTGCGGCACAGAATAACTGGTATGAAACTTTTTTATCTATATTTTCCCTAAATGGATGGTAGAATGGTTTTTTGTTGAACTAGGATGAACTCTAAGAAAATCACTTGGGCTACTTACAAAGGATAAGAAGTACTTAAATTAGCGAATGAGATGGTGTATCTGTTCTTACAGTCAAATTTAATCAGGATCAAAATGTAACTTACCAAACTAAGTACATCTGAGGCTGCTATTCTTCCAACGTATCGTGAAGCCTAGTGTGCATTATTACGACATCTTAACAAAAGTAAACGCTATGAGCAATTTTTGAAAAATTGCAGATCAAGTAATCCAAATTTAGAAGGTGTATGCTGTGTGCTGGTTTGATAATCATGTATCGTCTGTTTTCAGCAGCATGTCAGTAGTCATTTTCATTCTTTTGTTAAGTGTGCTTGCTGGAATTTTTTATCTTTTGTGTGGACTGTTGTGGAGAGTAGTTGTATTGGAGGTTGCCGCTTTGAGATGGTTTGGAGTTTTATATCTAAAGATAGAAACTTACTGATGCTTCAATCCAGCTTCCATTTCATTGAAGTTACAGTTAGGGTCTTCATCTAATCTGTCTCGGTTATTTAATCATGTACGGGGTATATATCATTCGTGATCCTTTGGTGTTGAGACTAAATTGTATTAGGTTGGCCAGGCTTTGTAGAATGCTTCAATTGCCAGATTTGTATAATTGGCGTTTGTATATTTTTCTCTAATCCTTGCATAGCTTGTGCTTGGATTAGTATTTTTTTAATAAATTTTTGCTTTTAAAATAAAAAAATCAATTACAAAGGAGAGTTTAGACGCTTCACCCTACAAAGTTAATGATTTATCACATACCTCATACCTTATGCCTTAAACTAAACTGAAGCCATTGTTCCATTTTATCAGAGGATTCAGATATTATTGAACTAGAAGGTGGCAGAGGTAATGAAGATGAGGATGATCTCGATCTCCCGCTGCTCACATATTCAACCTTAGTCACGGCCACTGATAACTTCTCGATAAAGAACAAGATTGGAGAAGGCGGTTTTGGACCTGTATACAAGGTAAATAAGTATTTATTATGTAGGAAAAAAGGTTAACTATACTGTCAGTGTGATTAAAAAGTATCTTAATTTACTTTTATATGTAATTATGTAGGGAAAATTGGCAAGTGGACAAGAAATTGCTGTGAAGAGGCTTTCAAGTGACTCTGGACAAGGAATTAATGAGTTAAAGAATGAAGTAAAACTTATAGCAAAACTTCAACACAGAAATCTTGTTAAACTTCTTGGTTGTTGCATCGAGGAAGAACATCGAATGCTAGTGTATGAGTACATGACAAACAATAGCTTAAATTGGTTGATTTTTGGTATGAATATTTCAAACATTCTTATACATTGGCAGACTACTTAATGATTCCAATATCACTTTGGAGGTTATGAAAATACAATTTGAAATCTAAATCCAAATAGGTCAATAAATCTACTTATGAAACAGATGATACCAAAAGCAAACTGCTAGATTGGCCAAAGCGCTTCAACATTATTTGCGGAATTGCCCGAGGTCTTCTTTATCTTCATCAAGATTCTAGACTGAGAATAATTCATAGAGACCTCAAACCAAGCAATATTTTGCTTGATGACAAGTTGAACCCGAAAATATCAGATTTTGGCATAGCTAGAATTTTTGGATTAGATCAGACTCATGGAAATACAAGCCGAGTTGTTGGAACTTAGTAAGTATCTCAGTACCAAGCTGAATTTGATGATTTTGGTGACCGATCTAAACTTTTTTGTTTTTCTTTCGATTGTATGTTGCAGTGGCTACATGGCACCAGAATATGCTGCAGATGGACTTTTTTCTGTGAAATCTGATGTATTCAGTTTTGGAATTTTGATGCTGGAGATTATATGTGGAAAAAGAAGTCGAGGTTTTTATGTCGAAAACGATTCTCCTAACCTTGTCACTCATGTAAGTATTTGATGATGTGATACATGTAAGTACTTGTAGGTTTTAACAATTTTCTAATTTCAATCTCCATGGTTCACTTTAGGCATGGAGTTTATGGAAAGAGGGAAGGGCTAAAGAACTAATTGACAAAAACATAAAGGATTCTTGTGTTGAATCAGAGGCACTGCGTTGCATTCATATCAGTCTCTTGTGTGTTCAGCAATTTCCAGAGGATAGGCCTGGTATGCCTTCTGTGATTCTAATGTTGGGGAGTGATGGTGAATTTGCTAAGCCGAAAGAGCCTGGTTACTATGTAAACAAGAATTCATTTGCAGAAACTTCCAAGTCAAGTCAAAGTGAAAAGAGCATAACCAATCAGATGACTATCACCTTATTAGAAGCCAGATGAAAAAAGGAACAAATGATGAACAAATTCACTAATATCTTCGGTCACATAATTTATGCAGCACCGACGATTCATATTGAACGAGTGACACATGTTAATGTCCGACACCAACACAGTATTGACACATGTATTACACTCAATCACTTCAATTTTTTGAAATTTTTACTGGTGTCTATGTGTTACAGTCATTGTCGCGTTCAACGTTTGTATCTGTGTTCATAATTCAGTGATCTCATACTCAACAAATGGACACTTCAAATCATACTCATATAGCCTGTTTACATACGCGGTGCGTTTGTCCTTTTGGCGTTGAAAAAACGTGTTGCCGCAGAAGCTTACTTTTTGAGCTTCTTTAAATCACAGCGAAAGAGGCTATAAATGTGCGTTTGTTAAAGGAAACGCACAGCCAAACCGGCACATAAATGACAACAGCATTTTATTGAGTGCTCACTCTAATAGAATTCTAAATAAACACAACAAATTGTTCACAATTAATGCCCTAAACAAAAACTGGAGCAACTACGTTACATTTGTCGGTTGGTTACAAACAATGCACCCACAGAATAAAAGCAAACCTACTCTTTTAACAGAGGGTGCAAATAGCAAATATAAAAGAAAAATAAAAACAATGGATGATCTCTCATGTCCAATCCGTAGGTTCTAAGAAACATTATAACAAACAGGTTATAGGTAAGTAAAAGAAAATCAAAATAGTGAGATTGAGAAACAACCATATGAGCAATCGAAACTTACTATTAATGTTCAAATTTCAGGAAATAGTTCTTCTAGTTATGCCTTGCTGGTCCTAAATGGATCCAAAAGAATTTGATAAATGATGGTAATTAACAATTGACGGTGTCCTGCTCTGCTTTGTGGCTTGAGCTCTCACCATCAAATAGATCAGAATATTGGGCCTCATGATTAGATCAAAGGAAAACTGCCCTTCTCCCATACACTTTTATTCAATGAAACTCAATCAGCTTAAATTAACCTCAACATGAGTAAACTCACGTTCGGTGAATTCAACGTCACTTAACTCACATTGAACTAAGGTGAGTTAACTTGTGTTGGAAGCCAACATCACTTAACTTGTGTTGGTTTTAGATAAACTAACAAACCATCAATTTTTGACAGAATATTGTTTTTTTAAGCCCCGACACGTACAATATGTTATGTTCATTTTTTAAAAGCATGTCTTAGCTTAGAAAGAACATTTCATTCACTAATATGCAAAATCTAAACATAGAATACGACAACTTTATTTAGTTTTAATTTCATCTCCGTTCAAATCGGACAATAAATGAAACATTGTGTTTCATTAAGTTACATTCTCTTTAAAGATGTTGTATCATCGTTGTGCTCCTCGATTTTCGGATATCAAACCATTAATTAATTTGAATCGTCAATCTTCGAACTCTTAACTTTTATTCGTGGGAAGGGAAAAAGTAAGTAAAAACCCTTATGAGATTATGGATCCGGGGGTTGATTTCGCGGAGGGAATGTGTTACGCACCCTACACGACTACGGTACTCCGTAGGAACCTTTTGCCTAATTTTTCTTGTGCTAATTCATTTACTTATTTTGAAAATACTTGCCTAAATGTCTAAGTGAAAGAATGGAGGGAGAAGAAGTATGTTTTTGTCATTTTTTATTTGATTTGGAAGGATTAACTCCTTTGCCTACATACCCTAAAAAGGGATCAAAACCAATGTAGTTCACTCTTAAAAAATATTTGGTGAGTTAGGTTGATTTTAAAGTTTTAGAAAATTGATTTTTTAGAAGGGTTGCGAGACCTCAAGGTAGAGAAGAATAAACAAAGTGAGTTTGGTTAATTTTAATTAAAAAGGAATCAAGTCTAATATGGTTTAAGATTCATTGACATTTGATTAAGAAAATAAAATAAAAAAAGCCACTTGGGTTTAAAATCCAAGTGAAGTATTAAAAAAATATTTTGATGCTTGAATTACTTTGAAAATCAATTTCTATGTGAACGTAGACTAACGGAAGCTAAACGCAACGATGTAATATAATAAAGTGCGGAAAATAAAATGCATGCATTACATAAGTTCCTATTTATACACACTAAGCAATTAATGATAATTAAATAAAAGACAAGAAATAAATATGCATGCAATAATTTTAAGCATAAATTAAATTATAAATAAACAACAAATAAATTGAGCATAAAATAACCATAATTAAAAACAAACAAGCCAATAACAAAAAATAGTAGTAAAAATGACAAAATAAGAACAAATATTAAAGGCTAGAAAGTGGAAAAAAGAAAATAAATTTTTAGACTAAAAAGAGGCATTAAAATAAAACAAGTAGTGTAAAATATATGAAAAATATTGAAGAAAGGTAAAAAAACAAAGGGGCTCAGGCAGGATGAATATGGACCACTTGATGAATCAGGAGGTCCAGATTCAATCACTATATCAACTCATCACAGCCACATGATCAACTGATCAAGAGGTTAAAAAAAACACCACACAAAACAGAAAAAAAAAAAAAAAAACTACTGGAAGCACAGTGACCGTCAGAGAGAGAAGCTCTCTTCTCACCAAAACCAGACAAACGGAGAAGAAAGAGGAGGGACGGTCAGAGTTCCTCTGACGCGGTGGTCTGCCACGTCGGAGCTTCACTTCTATTTTTTTTGAAAAATTTTAAGCCCAAAACAATCGTCTCTTCCTTCTCTACTCGAATCCACAGATAGTTTTCACCAAAACCCACACACAAAGCCTAGATCTAGAATGCGAGTTTCGAAAATTTCTAGCAAAAACAAAGATGAACAGACATGAAACGAAATCCTTACCTCTAGAATCAAATCGGAGAAAATGTTGAGAAAACAGAAAACTTCTATCCTTCTCTTGTTCCGGTTCGGTTCGATCTACTCTTACAAGTACAAATCCGGCTCGGTTTTGGTGCGTGAAAGAGGAATCCGGTTCAGTTTCGTCCTTCTGACTTGATTTTAAATCCGGCTGATGTAATTAATTGGTGACCTGACTGCAATAAATGCAGTCTTATTTATACTGACAAATTAGGTTAACTTGGACCAAAGGACCAATAGGCTTAGGACACTTGGACAAATGGATCAGAACAAAGACTAATGGACAATAATAAAAAAAACAACAATAATATTTAATTGATAAAAGAAAAAACGAAAATTAATAATAAAATGAATATGAAACAAATAAAAATGACAAGAAATAACATATAATAAAAATAAAAATAGTTAAGAAATTTTAAACCAATAAATAAAAAGAGAATAAAATAAAAATGATAAAAAAAAACTAAAATTGTCCCTTTCGGTAACTAAAACGAGGTATTTTAAAATACCTCTCGGACGAAATTTTGTCTGAGACGACGAAATTACTCGACTTTAAAATACGAATAAAACTTTTAAAATGGTTAAAATTTGGGGTATGACACATATTGTCGTTGACCGCATACTTGTATCCATATAGCCGTTGATTATAGTTGTTGACAATGATGATTTTGTTTCATCATGAGGTGACGACCTAGGAGAAGAATGGTACCACATGCATGTAGGAGTCGTGTCTAGGCGCATTACATACATTTGATGAAATTGTTAAATGCGTCATAATTGATTACGCGTTTGGTGAACTTTGGTGAGTTTGGTGAATTGTACACTTGGTGATATTTGGTGAATATGTGAAGATGTGTACTTATTGATGTTTGTTGTTAATGGTGATACTTGTACATTTGATGATTTGAATTGCTGATGTTTATTTCGGTGAAAATAATGAAGTGTAATTTATATGAATGTGATTTTATGATCTCTTGGTGATGATGACTTTCTTGCTTATGTTTTGAAATGATGAATTGTATTTGTTGAGTTGATTAGGCTGAATGAAGAATAAGGTGAGTAATCCTTTTATTGATTGGTGTTGATAAATGATGAGCTTATGTCAATGACTTGATTAGAGACTGAATGTGCTTGCTATGCTAGGTTAGAATTGTGATAGCATGATGTGTATGGAATGGGGGACAATATTCAAGTGATCTTAATATTCTAAGAGGATGGTTATGTATATGTATCATGCATGAAATCTTTGAATGTTTATGATTGTTTATGTTTGATTATGATTGATATGAAGCTAACCCCCAGTGGTCTGTGGTGGACCGCCTACCTATTTGTATGAATGGGTAGACGGCATGCAGGATTGATCTTTTAGCTTGCTTGGTGAGTTGTTTGAGGATAGCGGGAACTTCCTCTTTTTATTTATTTTAGAGTCTTAGTATAGGCTCTGATGTAAGTTGTCGGTCTGTATTTATTCTGGATTGGTTTATGTTGTCGAGATTTTACTCATATGTCGGGATTTGGAGATTTTATATGGTGATGTATGTTTGAGTTTATGACATGTATAATTTGGAGATTTATGTTATATATCCGCTGTGGAGTTTTGAGGATTAATTTTTATATGCATGTTGTTTTGAAATCTTTTGAAAACGTAACATCTATTTCTTGAATATTTGTATTATCGTGTGTTTTATCGCTTTAATAGAAGTTGGGCGTTATAATGGTCATTTCTCCGAGAGGGAAATTGAAGTTGTTGGTTTCCCGATCTCATCTCTTTAACAAGGTGGTGATGAGGTGATGTTAGAGTACTGATGACAGGTCATATTACGTTATTCTTATCATGTTTTTTCAGTATTTTTTAGTAGGAAATAGCAACAAAATGGAGGAATATTAGAACGATTGCCTATGATTTCGGGACTTTTTTAATGTTTTCTATATTTGAGTTTGTAATTCTAGTTTTCCTGAAACATAGCAATTTGAGGGGGGTTTTGAAGTAATTCACGAAGAAATCATGCAAATTGGCAAATCAAGAACAACCAAATAATTGTGAAGATTCAAGAGACAAGAATAAAGATTAAATAAGCTTCTGAAGACTTACAAGTGGGGGGAATTTTGTTCCCAAAGTACCTAAGATTCAAGTGATAAGAATAGTTTTACTGTAGTGCGTAAGATTTGTCTCCTCTAGAGCGCACTCCTAGCTTAGGCACTTAAGTAGTGACAGGGCCTAATATTGATATTTATATATCTGCCTATCTAGGAAGTTATTAATTAGTAACTAGAGAAAGAAACCGAAAGCCAGTGGACCTAATAGAAAGTATTTAGAAGATGACATAACTAATATTGATGCAAATCTGTTGAAATCAGGAGGTAACTAATTAGTAATTAAGGAAACAAGTGACTTCCCAACTTCAATTAGCCCAATAACTCCATTCTCCTCACACCATGGTAAGGTAGAAGATGATAGGGTTGCCAATTTGTAGAACTACCGAGAGGGATAATGTGTTATGTACTCTTAATATTCATAGATGGGAAAACCTTTAAGAACATTGGCCACCATACCTTTGGAAGTTTATGACACCAACTTAAGTCTATGTTTCAATTACCCATGAGGAAGTAATACCCCACACGTAAGGATCACCGAGTCACCGCCATGAGCAACTCAACAGGCGGAGGGACAAACCAAAATCAACCAAGAGAGAAAGACCCTGCACGTAAGGATCACTATGTGACCAACAAGTGAAACTTGACAAACCGATTAGGTTATCATGTCCCGACAGACTCATCACTTAGATAGTCTACTTAGAATAACTGAACGCAACTTGATTGGTAATTAATTCTAACAAATAAATAAGGCGGATTCAAAGAATCCTAACCGCTATTAACATTTTGTAACCAAACAAGTAACTTTGCTCTGTTGCAAACAAATTAAATTTGCAAACTCTAAATCCTTAACTCTTTTATATTATTTTGTTCCCAAATAAGTAACGCAAATTGCTTGAACGAAATGACAATCCCTGTGGATACGATACTCTACTTATCACTTTATAACTTGGTAAACGATTTGGTACACTTGCCTAATCCGACCATCAGCATTGTACACTTGTTTGATATATGCCAAACTTTCTTTGTTTTTTTCTTCAAATCCGTGAGAATATTCCTAGGAAATGCCAAGCTCTTTTTCATGTCGACAACTCTTTTCATCTCCTCCTCTTTTATTCTACCCGCAATAAGGCGGCAGGCTAACTTTGGCTCCAATGCATGGTTGTGAATTCCACTAAACATTGTCAACCACCAATCATTTGGATCCTTCTCAAAGAAACAACGCAACCTAAACGGACAATCATATTTCCTGAGCTCGTGCCTTCATGCTTCAGTTTCTTCTTCGTCTTTGGTGTTAAAAAAATGAGGCGATGTCTACTTCAGAACCGCGAAGCTTGGCAACACTAGTAGGTCCCAGTTAGGTTTTTCTTCAATGTGAGACTGAAAGGGAATTTTGACTTTAAACTTCACATCAACAATTGGTTTGATATTGCCAGAAGCTTCAACTATGGTTGGTTTTGGCTTAACGCCATCATCCATCATATTTTCAACCATCACTATGTCTATTGAATGACAAAATAACAAGAAAAAAATATAAATAACTTGTGCAACACGCTAAGAAAGAAGAAAAAAAATGGCGCAAAATTTCAAAAACTATGCGTTACACCTGCATGACTTAAGTCATGTGGTACTTACACCTACATGAGTTAACTCACGTTCAACCTTCTTCCCAAACTGACGAACCAAGCCCAAAAACTAGCAAAAACAAAATGGTTGATTTGGTAAGCGTAGAAACTTGCTTCCTGACGATTTGCAAGGATTTGAAGTGAAGATTTTGCTCCAAAAATTCGCACTTTTTGGGTTTTTGGAGGTCAAGAGGGAAATAAAATGGTTGTTAAAGTGTGGGACTGATGAGTTTTGTACCAAAACAGCACATCCTTCTCACTTGACTTAACTCATATTGGACTCAACGTGACTTAACTCACGCTAAAAGTACCAAACGTGACTTAAGTCACGCAGGAGTACTTTCGTCCAATCATAAACATTTGATGTGTGAAGAGCAATTTTCTTAAACATTTGATTAATTCGGTTATATGTGATGTATGATAGGTGTGGAAATGATTGATTCGGTTACATGTGATGTATGATCTGTGTGAAAGTATCCCTCTTTTAACCTAAAGCATATATCCTATTTTGAATTGGTATGTTTGATTGAGTAAAAGTACATACATAAATGGTATGAGTGGAACAACAAATCGGTAACATATTTTTTTTCATTTGTTGAGTAATAAACTTTATGCAACAAAAGTTGAATATTGGGATGGAATGGTTGAATATCTTTTCAAAATATATGGAACTAATATACGTGTTTCAAATTAAAATTTTGATACAAATGGTTTGAATACAATATACAATGTTTTTCTTAGAAGTTAAATCAAAGTTTCTTTACTCTCAAGGATTGAATACAATATATGATGTTTGTCTTGAAAGTCAACCCAAATTTTTTGTAGAGAGTATTTTTACTTCATTTTTTAAACATGGATTAATATAAACGCTTTGAATTTTGAATTCAAAAGTTTGTTTTTCCTGAATATATTTTGAAATAATACTCCATAGATATTTCAGATCGTTCAGATTGTTACATAAACATAATTTAAGTTCCATGTGGGGACGAGATGGTCTTCACGAAAAGCTCAAGACCAAAGTTTTGTCTCTCTGGAGAAATAAAATTACTCATCATAGATCCTTATAACTGGGACATTTTAGTCCTCATTAAACTATTATCTAAAAATCCACTATTTGCCCAATTATCTAAAAAAGTGATAGAATTTTTTATGTTTCGTATATGTGGGAAAGAAAATGATATTAGTCCATTAGAATCATGAGTACAAATTATGTTATCAAGAATAATTCCTCTCAAAAAATGTTATAAAGAATAAAAAAATGTTTTAGATCATGCCGAAGTTAGGGGTGTTCAAAACCGAACCAACCCAATGGAAAAACCGCAAATCAAACCAATCCAAACCAAAACTGCAAAAAACCGCACTTGGTTCGGATGAATTCGGATGACTTTTGCATTGAACTGTGCGGTTCGGTTCGGTTTCCGTTTCCGGTTTGCACCTCAGCAACCGAACCAAACCAAACCAAACCGCAAGTATAATCAATATTACTTAAGCTTTTACTAGCCCAATTACATAGCCCAAGAATAATCTCTTTTGATTCGATTTTTCCATTGTTGCACCATCAGATTCGATTCTAATTCCTTTCCATCTCCTTCAATTCATTTCCAGTGATGAATTTGTTTCCTTTTCTTCCCAATAATTTGTTTCATGCTTATGTTTCTCCTTAATTTCACCTATTTTGATATAAGTTTTGTTTGGTTTTAATCTGGTTAGTTTTAATCTGGTTAGAACTCCTATGTTTATTTTGTAACAAGTTGGCAATATTATAGTTAATGTAATATTTTTTTATCTCGCGATAAACCGCACTAACCGAACCAATCCAAGCCGCATTAGTTTGGTTTGGTTTGATTTGGATGACTTTTTAAAAATCAACTGAACTAAACCAAACCGCATGCTTTTTTATCTCGTGGTTTGGATGACTTTTATGCTCAAAACCGAACCAAACCGCACCACGAACACCCTTAGCCGAAGTTGCTCGTCCTTTTGATGATATCAAAGATATCGATAATTATAGTAAGAAATTCATTGCATTTCATTAGTTAAAATATGCCAAATACATGTAGGTACATCATCAATAATATGGGGGGGTTAGGATTAGACACGGCTGCCTAAGCTAACTCGTGAGCAACCCTATTTGCTTGCCTTCTGTTGAACTCGACATGAGAGTTTTGAAATCTATCCACTAGCAACTGTTTACAAGCAGTAATAATACACCCAAATTTGCTATTATCATCTAAGATAGAATTGACACAATCAACAACCCTTTTACTATCAAGTACAAAACCGACATTGTCAAACTGTTGATTAGAGGTCCAATCCAAAGCTGTGTATAATCCAACAACCTCCCCACGTCTGGATCACACCATCGAGAAATCTATATCTCACACACACACCCCCAAATATAATACAAATTATGTAATTTTATATAAACTTCGATAATCTAGAATGTTTCATCTAGCATCTAATAAGGAGATAGTTACTTTATTTATTGAAGACGATATCTGTATTTCGGAAGATGAAGATTCTATTTCATTGGATACGTTTGTAAATAAGTAACTTGGTTCATGTGGTTGAGGTAAAGCAGAATTACTGCTCAACATTACTACCACAGATGTCATGTTTGGTCTATCAGCAGGAAGATGTTGCAGACATAAAAGGCCAATTTGTAAGCACCGCAAAGCTTCATGTAGAATACATGTGTCCATCAAATTAGTATCAATCAATGTGTGTATAGTTCCCTCCTTCCATAATCTCCATGCCTGCAACAATTTAAAGTGTTAATATCTACTAGTTTTATGTCCCATAACAGTTTTTTTTTTTTACTCACATGCGCAATAAGATTGTGATCCTGTTGATTGTAGGTACGTGTCCTATTTTTCAGTCCACTTATAAGTTCGAGGAGTAATACGCCAAAACTAAATACATCTGATTTAATAGAGAATAATCCATCGATGGCATATTCAGGGGCCATATAACCACTGAAAAGAAACAAATCTGTATAAAATTGATGTTCAATAAATCATAGTAAAACTTTATCATCATTAGATACTTACTATGTGCCAACTATTCGACTTGTTTTTCCTTCGATTTGATCAGCTCCACACATTCTAGCCAAACCAAAATCTGAAATTTTTGGATTCATATCATTGTCTAATAAAATATTGCTTGCTTTCAAATCTCTGTGTATGATCCTCAATCTTGAATCTTGATGTAAATAAAGAAGACCTCGAGCAATTCCATACAAGATGTTAAAACGCGTCGACCAATCTAACCGTTTACTTTGAATTGGATCTGTAAACATTGTCCAATCAATTTAGTAGTTCTTTCATTCTAAAATTACATGCACAAACAAATCAAATAAAGCGGCTGTTTTTTTTTCCTTCAAGTAATCATATGCAGGTGTGGCAGGACTTGCCTGTGATGAAATTAAAATCTCAATGATAAATTTGGTGATTAATTAGGCTAGTGATGTTATTTGGTGGCTTTCTCTAGTGTTTGTTTCACTTTGTATGGTTGACAATCTTTTTTTAACTTTGTTTGTAATTTTAGAGCGGCTTTGCACATCTTGTGCTATTTTGCTCATCATTAGTAAATTTTACTTATAAGAAAAAAACAAGTATAATGGCTAATAGAGATTGTCTAATATGAACCCGATCCTACGATAAACCCTCTTATTATTATTGGCAAGTTTTAATAAAATATTATTTTTAGTCATTTTTTATTTAAAAAAATTATTTTTTACTATAAATGGTAAAACTCCACCTTTAAATCATATTTTAGACGTCCGTGTTAGATTAACCTATGAATATTTAGCTTTAAAAATATTACGTACCAAAAATAAATGAATCAAGGCCTTTGTTTGACATGTGTTCATAGACTAGTATTTTCTCATCTTTTTCAATGCAACAGCCAATCACCTTAACAAGATTTCGGTGTTGAAGCTTAGCACATAATATTACTTCACTCTTAAATTCTTCCAATCCTTGTATAGAATTCCCAGAGAGCCTTTTGACTGCGATTTCTTGGCCATCTTGTAGTATACCCTACATTAAAAAAAAAGTATTTATATAAACAATGAGATTCATGAGTTATTACTTTAACCCTAATTTTTGAAAGATAAATTTACTTTAACCCTATTGAAAGGTAAGTTTATATATACCTTGTATACCGGTCCAAAACCACCTTCACCGAGTTTGTTGTCAGTTGAGAACTTATTCGTTGCATCTAGCATTGTTGAAAGATCAAAGAAAGGAAGCTCTACATCAGTTTTGTCTTCCATCCATATGTCGTTTTCTGATTTCTCTTTGGTTTGGTACATGTGGACAAGGCGTTAAAAAAAATTAAAGCATTGGAGGCAACCATATTGACTACTATGGATGAAATATATATATTCTCAATATTGATTAACTTAATTTTATAAAACAAGGAAAGAAACCACTCTTCCTCAAAAAAAAGGAAAGAAACCACTCAAAATGTTTAAGCAAGTAAAAAAGTGAAAAACAAATATTTCAAAACGTAAATTCTAGTAAAATTGTTTGAAATGTTCAATCATTGTTACGTTTAATAGATACTGAGATGCCCAATTAAAAATATGATATATATGTCTAAAAAATTGTTTGAAATGTTCAATCATTGGTTAGTTACATTTAGTAGATACTGAGGTGGACAATTAAAAATAAGATTTGTCTAACATGTCCAAACAAAATAATCTTACCCAATAACCAAAACAAATAATCTTACCCTATACAAAAATAAATTATTGATTTAATTGTAAAAGTTAAAACAAATAATCTTACCCTATAGATTATGCATAATACAATATTTATCTCATTTGTCAACCGTAAAATTAAGTTTAAACAAATAATCTTACCCTATAGAATATTATGAATCTAAAATGCTTTATGGGTCAGAAAAGCACCTTTATTATTCATCTTTCTTTTGTAAATGGAGAATGCCAATAGCATCACAATGACTACTGAAACAACGGCTGGAACTCCAAAGCTAACCTTCTTGTTACGCCCGTGTTTATTATCTGCATTGAAACACTTCCGAGTCTAAAAAACCAATGATCCTCTAATTACTTTAAGAGTCTTGTTAACGAGTGTCTTCGAAGAACTAGTTAAGGAACTAAAAGTAGAAAGAAAAATCAAGTTTTGCATTGAAAATAACACTTTTTAAACTTTCAAAAAGTATAATACACAATTTCCAATACATAATTTCCTTTTATAATTCCTTAACCAGTGCCCTGGAGGCACCGGTTAACATTTCCCTTATTTTAAATTATACTCTCTTAGTCCCAAAATATAAGCAAAAATTGGTTAACAAAAATTAATGTATTTAGTTCAAAATTTGTATCAAATACATTAATTTATGTTGAGACATTTTTACTTGCATTTTGAGACGAAGGGAGTAGTATATTTAAAAAAGTAGTGAAATTCTTACCTATATCAGAAGTGTCTGTTCGTACATACAAGTCTTGCCCACTTTCTGAACCTCTCAAATCTACAAGATCATCAAACCATATGGAACAACCGACGCTTCCTTGCTTAGGGTTTAAGCTTGAGTAAGCTGTACATGAACAATTTTGCAAACATTTGACCTTACATTCATCAAGTGTCATATTTTCATTAACCCAACAATTTTTAGTATCTGGTACCTTCATTCCAACAACTTTAACAAATCCATCTCTACTCTTGTGTCCACAAGTCCAATTTCCGCTTCGCACGCATCCTTGTGTCCAGTCCATTGCATTCCACCGTTGAGATGATTTTGGCTTAAACCCGTCTAAGCACTTACAAATCGGCGATCCACCGATGACACAATTTCCATTTGCACCACAGATATTATAATCATCACACCTATCTTGAGGAAAGTTTTGGTAAACATTCCAAGTTTTCGATTCAGGAATCCAAATGAGACGTTGACGAAGTAAAAGAGTTTGGTTTAAAACAAGTATGGTAATCACAGAGGTGTTCTTGAGTGTGTATATATAATACACTTCGTCTTTATTGTTTACGAATTCGTAACTATAAAGTGGATTCTCTTGCAATGCAAATACGTTACTAAATGGTCCTGTTCTGAAGATCTCAACTGAGTCTTTCCAAATAAACATTTCAGGAATAATGCTAAGTCTCATACCTGAAGTAAAATTACCCGAAGACGGGTCTTCCCAGTTTTTCCACGCATTGAAACCTCTATTTATACCACTTTTCTTGTCCCATCCAATCTTCATTCCTGCTAATATTGTATTATCAGGATAGTCAAAGCTCTGCCACAAGAAATTCTCTTCATCCCTTTCATCTCTAAGTACTAAATTTCCATTGTCGAGGAGTTGCGCAATGGGAATTGAAGTCTTCTTTGTTGTGTTTGTCGACCAGAGAAGAGATTGATTGTTGCTGAGAACAACAAGGTTTCCTTCATTGTTTATGATCAACTTGCTTGAGTTATCTTTGCTTGGATTATCACGATTGGCAACCCAAACTACAGTTTTAACTGGGATGTTTTTGTACCATATTCCAACATAGCGGTTTGGGGAATTGCCAGGACTGAAGAAACCCAACTCAAAAGTTCCATCTTTGGAAATCAAGGTGCTGCCATCTGAAAGTGATCCTGATTGACTAATCGTATCGGCTGCAGTGGAAAATTTGGTGAAGAACAATAGTAACTTAGATATGACAAAAATGGTAGTAAGAATTGTCATTTTGGTGTTTCTTGTGATGCAACTCATAAACGAATACATATATATATATATAATATAGTTAGGATGATTTGACATGGTAATGTCAAACTTAATATATGACACATCCATTAAACATAATCATATCATAAAACTCATCATTAAATTGAAAGTTATAATCGCATAGATACGTCTAAATTTTTTTCTACAATAATCAGATATCTTTTAATATGTTAATAAATTGCATCAAAATTAACATCTTATAAATTTTTATCATATGCGTTAAATTTTATGTATCGTGTTAATATATCAAATGATATCTGATTTGATATAATATTTTTTAGAGATGATCTTTGTAATAATTGCTTTCAATCCAACAATATATTTTATAATTTATAATACGATTATGTGGTAAAGAATTATGAGAGGTATCTTACTATATATGTTGTTTAAAATCTTAGTATCAATTGATATTAACTCATATATGTGTATATATAAATATATATCATAAAGTCAAAGGTAAAGTTTTCCTTGTAATGACTTTGTCTCTTAGTGCCACGCCACTTGAAAATAACATAAGATTAAAAAAATCTATAAAGGTGACAACTATATAACAAATCAACAAAATATGGGTAGAGTTACTAGAGCTCGAACCGATAAAAATTATTCATTTATCTTCTTATATAATATAAAATAATATAAAAAATGAAAGATTAATAAATAATTTTGATTGATACGATCACAGCATAAATAATTCTATCTGGGTAAATAAATTTTTTCATTTCATAAAACATACATGTTTACTTATATATTTTTCTTGTTTAATTGACTTACATTTCTCAAACAACCTCTGGTAAAAACATATTTAACAAGAAAATTATTTGAGTAATAAATTTTTTTAAAGGTGTGTTACTTTTACATATTTACTTTTTTTTTAGCAAACTTTTACATATTTACTTATGCAGATATCAACATTATAAGAGAACAAAAAATGTATTTTTTGTTTTTTATTGAGAAATTAAATAGGAGAACTTTTATAAAGAAAATAATAAATCATATAGATGTATAAAATATTGGCGAAGGTGCTTGCTAATAAGCTTCGAGTGGTGATTGGTTCGGTTATCTCTGATTCTCAGTCTACTTTTGTTAAAGGCTGTCAGATTCTTGATGGCATTCTGGTGGCTAATGAGATTGCTGACGAAGCCTGACAAAGTAAAAAGGAGTTATTACTTTTTAAGGTGGATTTTGAGAAAGCCTATGACTCTATTAACTTGGATTATTTAGATGATGTGATGGTAAAAATGGGGTTTCCAGCTCTATGGAGGAAATGGATGAAAGAATGCACTGGCACGACCTCATCCTCGGTTTTGGTTAACGTCTCCCCACTGACGAGTTTTATTTGGGATGGGGGTTGAGACAAGGTGACCCTCTTTCACCTTTTCTGTTTCTCCTTACCGCGGAGGGGTTCCATGTTTTGATGAGTTCTTTGTCAGAAAGTAATATGTTTAGTGGTTAAAAGATGGGTGGCGGTTCTACAGTGGTGGTTTCTCACCTCCAATTTCCTAATGACACCTTAATTTTGGGTGAGAAAACTTGGGCTAACATTCGGTCGATGCAAGCTATGCTTCTTCTATTTCAAGCCATGTCTGGTTTGAAGGTGAATTTTGCTCAAATTCAGTTGGTTGGGGTGAATGTTCTTGTTTCTTGGTTGTCTGAAGCATCATTGGTTTTGAAGTAATGTGCGTCATGTAGCTTTTTGGGATCCTATTATCAATCGTATCAAATCTAGACTGTCGGGTTGAAAGTCGAGACATTTATCATTGGGTGGTCGTTTGGTTTTACTGAAGTATGTCCTGTCATCGCTACCTGTTTATGCCCTTTTTTTTTTTTTTTAAGGTTTCTTCAGGTATCATTTCTTCTATTGATTCTATTTTAATTTTTTTTTTTTTTGGGGGGG
>Ga0315914_1004099_pt1 | contig 21840 bp, 24 predicted proteins | sample MpolenodulesMG_FD_203920 | JGI IMG/M metagenome (GOLD analysis project Ga0315914, IMG submission 203920) | Medicago polymorpha root nodule microbial communities from Los Angeles, California, United States - elongated nodules | ecosystem: Host-associated > Plants > Roots > Nodule | place: USA...
ATTGGTTTATGTTCTTCCTATATTGATCACCCTTTTTACAAAAACATATGTTAAATGGATGTAATATACTCCACACTTTGTAATTATAAGTTTCCTTTGAGAAAAAAATTGTGTTCCTACATGTAAATTCCTATGGGAGTTATTTTTGTTTTTGTTTTGAAAGGATAGATAAATGTGAGTTGTATTTATTATTTATATGTTAAATAGATGTAATATACTTCACATGTTGTAATTATAAGTTCCCTTTGAGAGTCCCTGAAAAAAAAAGTTCTCTTTTTAAAAAATGCATTCTTCAATACAAGTCTTTATGTGAGTTGACTTTATTTCTTTCTAAACTAAGACCTTATTAAGTCTAAATCTTAAATTAACATTTTTATCTAAAAATCACATTTTTAATCGAGTCTTTAATTCTCTCTAGGTGTTTTTTTTTAATTTTTATAAAACACTATAGATATTTTGATTTCCATAATCTCAAATATTTTTTATCTATTTTAAATTATTTTGTATTTACGAGTTAAATCTATAATATAATATACTTTATTCTTATATATTATAATTCATATGACCCGTAAATCACACAGGTCGATGGTCCAGTAAATCATTATAAAATAGTGCACAAAATTACAATTAACCTAAAAATAAAATCGTAGTGTCCACTCACAACACACATCATCACATATCGTAGCTTTAGGGGGACACATCTGATTAACTTGTTGAAACCTAAAGTCCCTAACGACTAACGAGTACGTTACCTCTCACTTCACAATCACATCCACCTTCTTTCTCTGTACTTTTTTGAGTTTTTCACTTCTGTTCTTTATTTTCAAATCCTTTTTATTTACACTTAACAAGTACTAGTACTATTTTCTTCACCCTTTTCACTTCACAACACTTTCATCATTTTTTTTTAGGGTTTTTACTTATTAGCCCTAAAACTTGCTACTTTCTCTTTCTCACTTTACTTTCGCAAAAAAATAACAATTTTTTTTTTCTTCTGGGTTTTTGCTATTTCTAAAACCCATTAATATAATTGCTTGATTTTGATGATTCTGGTTTTCACAACGATTTTTCGGTAAAAGGGTTGTTATAGAACAATCCCTTTTCGTAGAATTTGCTGCAAACAGTGAAAAAAGAGCTTAATTTATTGAGTGAAAGATGATTGCTGAGAAACCTATCTGGGTTAGGCATGAAGGCATGCAAATTTTCTCCATTGATGTTCAACCTGGTGGCCTTAGGTTTGCTACTGGTGGTGGTGACCACAAGGTATGTTTTTTTTTCTTTTTCTTTCTCATTCTTAATGCTTTGTATGAGATTCTCAATTTATTGCTTAATTTGAATCTTGGGTCTGTTTTTATTTAGTTTTGTTGTGTTTGATTTGATATGGTAATGAATGAGGTAGTTTTATGCCATTTTGTATGCATTGTTGCATATGAGGCTCGGATACGTAGTACGAGTGCGATATGATACGGATATGGAGATAACTAAACGTTTTGAAATTCAGGATATGATACAGCCGAGATACTTTGGCAAATCTTTTTTTAAAAGAAAGAAATTATATACATGTAGGTTACTTGTAAAAACAGAGTCATTGATCATTCTTCATTCATATGCAATTATGACGATCACAATTTTTGTAATATGTTTTAGCTCTTATGTTAGGATATTAACGAAAGCATCACTAAAAGGTCTCGAACAAGTATAGACTCTATGCAATAGTCAACAATTCAAAAGCATTTTTAATAATCTAATGCTAACAAATTATGTCTCTTTCCCACATTACTATTGTCCTTAAGAAGCACGTGTTCCGAGTGTGGTTCATCAGAAGACAACTTTGTCAATTCAAGAAGTCCCACAACCCTGTCTCACCTTTTTATACCCTCCTAGGATACATATCTGTGTGTATCGGTGAAATATCTTATATTTATCTGATATTTAAAAAAAAAACTAAAACAATCAGATACTTAAAGGGTGCATATCGCGTGTATCTGCAGAGTACCGGTATCCAATATGTATCTGATGCAGGTAAATCCCCAATTTTGGTGTATCCAGGCTTCATAGATTTTTGCCTATGGAGCACTGACACAAACACCAAACATGACACTGAGAGCGGTAATTTTGAGAAAATGGTATAATTGAATGTAACGACATGTGTAAGTGCACCGACACGTGTCGGATATCGAACACACCTTTAATCTGAAGTGTTGGTGTTGTATATTGCTGTTGGTCTCAAAAGGAAAAAGAGTGTTGGTCAGATGTTTAAATGCTTTGTTAGTTAGGTAATAGGAGATTGAGACTGAGAGATATGGTATTTTTTTGCAGGTTCGTATATGGAATATGAAGTTTGTTTCTACTGACTTAACAAATGACGAGTCTTCTCAGAGGCTTCTTGCAACCCTACGGGATCATTTTGGGTCTGTCAACTGTGTAAGGTGGGCTAAGCATGGAAGGTATGTTGCATCTGGGTCGGACGATCAGGTGATATTAATTCATGAGAGGAAGCCTGGTTCAGGTACCACAGAATTCGGTAGTGGAGAGCCACCAGATATTGAAAACTGGAAAGTCGCAATGACTTTGAGAGGGCACACTGCAGATGTGGTAATTCAATTGCTTTTAACCTCATGTCCTTTCTAAAAAGTCTTTCTAGTTCCAGTTAACTGACATATTCCCTTTGAATGTAAGGGTGTGTTTGGATGGAGGATTTTGGAGGAGAGGGGAGAGGAGTACTTGTTTTTCTTTTCTAAATTTTGGAAGATATAAAATGTTTTTAAAGATAATTAAGTTTGATTGAAAGAGGAATGCTAGCAACACACTCTCAAACACTCACTCTCTTATTGGGTGAAACCAATGTATGTCCCACCACTTTATGTGGGTTCCATTTTCAAAATATAGGACCCACATTGATTTAACCCAATTAGAGAGTGAGTATTAAAGAGAGTGTTGCTAGCACTCTCTGAAGCATGGGTACTCCAAACATGGAGAAGTACCGGTACCAGGTACGCACCCGGTGCGTACGGTACTTGTAACTTACACACGGAACCATATTCATTTTTACTTGTTTCAGTTTAGTTGGTACAACAAAAATGTACGGGCGTTGAAAAAATAACCAAAATTATTTTGCTTTATTATTGGATTTCAATTATCTCTCTTGCTTTCGATGAAAATAGTAGTGGGCATGCACAAAAAAATTAAAACTCTGAAGCAACATGATGATAGAAGTGTGGTTAAACACATGATCAAAATACAAATAGTGTTATACTATTTTTTATTATAATTGATTTTTTTTTTCTAAACATGTTTTTACAACAACAATGGTACCTTCATTTTTTAAAAGTTGCCGTATCATGTACCGGTACCTGTACCTATGCATCATAGCTTGCACTACTCTTGATTGAAATGTTATATGCTCATCTATCATGTTATTGTTTTAATTTTTTTAAAATCTCAAATATATAACAAAATAGACTTGGCTATCTAAAATCTTCAATCCGAACATACCCTAAATAAACCAGATATTCCATCTAAATGATTCTCTTTCGCTTTTTGTTTTAATCATCACCTTGAGTATTCAAATAACTTCACTTTTTTTTTATCAGTATCATTAACTTGCGATCTGCTTGTTCATGTGTAAAGTAGGTGGATCTTAATTGGTCTCCTGATGATTCCACATTGGCCAGTGGTAGTTTGGACAACACCATCCATATATGGAATATGAGTAATGGCATTTGCACAACTGTTCTAAGGGGCCACTCTAGCTTGGTTAAGGGCGTTGCTTGGGATCCTATTGGATCTTTTATAGCAAGTCAATCTGATGATAAAACAGTAATTATCTGGAAAACTAGTGATTGGAGTCTTGCTCACAGGACGGATGGTCACTGGGCTAAATCAGTAAGTTTCTTACTTTGAAGTCTAATAATACTATGCTGCACTGAAACTTCACATTGATGGCATGTTCGGTGTCCGACATCGATACATGTGGTTACATTCAATTATCGAATTTTCTCAAATTATTACTGATATAATTTCTATTTCCTACACCTTTCAGCTTGGATCAACCTTCTTCAGACGACTTGGATGGTCTCCATGTGGTCATTTTATCACCACTACTCATGGTTTCCAGAAGCCAAGGCATTCTGCCCCTGTCCTTGAGAGAGGGGAATGGTCTGCAACTTTTGACTTCTTAGGACACAATGCTCCAATTATTGTGGTCAAGTTCAACCATTCAATGTTCAAAAAGCATTTGTCTAACACTGAGGAAATGAAGTCTGTGCCTGCCGGGTGGTCCAATGGGGCTTCCAAGACTGGAAATAAAGAGCCACAGCCGTACAATGTTATTGCAATTGGAAGTCAGGATCGAACTATAACTGTTTGGACTACTGCAAGTCCTCGTCCTCTTTTTGTGGCCAAGCACTTTTTTACTCAAAGTGTTGTGGATTTATCCTGGTATGCTATTGATCTATGGATGCCAGTTTTTTCAACCGCGGATAGCAGAAACTAGTGGTTTGTTCAAATTACACTATGCTACAATGCTATAGCGCTGCTATATCCGCTATGTGACACTACTTTTTAGTTTTTACTAAATCGTGTACTGCGGGACAATATCGGATTGTTAAATTCCCGCTATGCTATAGCGCTGTAGTGCCGCTATAACCCCGCTATCCGACAACACTGATGGATGTATTATATGTGTAGTTTGACATTGAATGCTGTTATTTTTTTTATTTTTTTTGTTAATTAGTTAAAATTATTTTTTGATAATAATTTCTATTTATTTATTTATTTCTTCTTGAAACAGGAGCCCTGATGGGTATTCACTTTTTGCCTGTTCCTTGGATGGATCGGTTGCTACATTTCATTTTGAGGCGAAAGAACTTGGTCAGAGACTCAGTGATACTGAGTTAGATGAGCTGAAGAGAAGTCGCTACGGTGATGTGAGAGGTCGTCAAGCAAACTTAGCAGAGAGTCCAGCACAGTTATTGCTAGAAGCAGCTTCTACCAAGCAAACACCAAGCAAGAAGGTGGTTGCTAATCCGCAAAACCAGACAATTGCAAAAGCTTATGTTGATACACGTGTTGGTGCAAAAAGTGTTGGTGCAAAAAATGCGGAGCCTCAAGTTGAACCTAATAAGAAGAGTGATGGTCCCGTTGGTGGTGATGCATTAAACAAAATTACAACCGCTGCACGGATTTCTAGCCCTGTGAAGCAAAGAGAATATAGACGTCCTGATGGAAGGAGGAGAATTATTCCAGAAGCAGTTGGAGTTCCTGTTCAGCAGGAAAATATTTCTGGTGAAGTTCAATCCCAAGCACTTGGCTTCCCTGTCGTGTCTTCTGAGCACCAAAGGGGTAACAATGGAGTTGTATCTAACAATGATACCGTAAGAACAAGTACCTTAGGTGGAGCACCTGGCAGAAATTCAGATTTAAAAGAACGCTCAGGGGTTACCGCTAGGGCTACGATTTCCGAGAGCCTTGTGATTGAGAAGGTTCCGGCCTCTTCTGGCAGAGATGGAACCATCAATGTTGAGCAGTTGGGAAATTCGACGACTACTGGTTCTCATGCCGCTCTTTCGATTAGGATATTTGACAAGAAAGGTGGGGAGGATACTTTACCTATTTGTTTAGAAGCAAGGCCGAGAGAACAGGCTGTTAATGACATTACAGGGGTGGGAAATGCATCCATGATGAGGGAAACAGAAATTGCTTGCACTAGAGGGCCTCAAACACTTTGGTCTGATAGGATATCAGGAAAAGTCACTGTTTTAGCTGGAAATGCAAATTTTTTGGCGGTTGGTTGCGAGGATGGATGCCTGCAGGTATTTAGTCTTTCTATGAGTGTATATATAGGGTTTACTTTTCAATTTCCACTGCTTTTATTTTTGTTAACATTTTTGATATATCGTAAATGTGTATTGTATCATTCATTACCTTTTGTAGCTGCATATTAGTTCATCTTTTATTCTGAATTTCCATCATTTATGAAGAAAAACACTTTTAATTTCAAAACACACACTAAGAAGTTTAAATTTTGGGTGAGCTTTGGTATTCCATTGACAGATGACTAATTTATATATGATGTGTGATGTGGGATTCATTACTTTTTGTCACTTGTAAAACTATGGCATGATTTATATTCCTATGATGTAGAACTTACACTTCATAATGTAATTTGACTAATTTGTGCTGTTGAGAAGATTTACACAAAGTGTGGGAGACGAGCAATGCCTACCATGATGATGGGATCTGCAGCAATATTTGTTGACTGTGATGAAAGTTGGAAACTGTTGCTGGTGACTAGAAAAGGATCCCTTTATTTATGGGATTTATTCAATCGAACCTGTCTCCTTCAAGACTCGTTGACTTCTCTTGTTGCTTCAAGTCCTAGCTCATCTGCCAAAGATACAGGTAGGTACCATAAACTACCTACATGTTTGATATAATCCCTGTTCACTAAAAATTAGCAAATAAGCTAACTGGTTGAATTTGAAGTGTTTGGTAATATTAGCAGTTGGACTAGTTGATAAATATAAAATCCCATAGAAAAATATTTTTAATTGATATTTTATTTTTGTTAATTAAGATAATGAGGGTAAAAATGAGATAAAAAATGATACAATATAAGCTATAAGCTCAAATGCTACTTGAACTAGCATCTCAAAAAACCCTATAAGTTCGTAAGAGAATAATGTTACCAACCAGTTATACGGGTACGCAGTACACAACTCTTGATGTACTGGGTGTGTGGGGGATATAAATACTCATACATTATTATATTTCATGGCACATTCTAATATTTTAGTCGGTACGCCATCAATAATTTTGATTTAGGCTGTAAGGGAAAGAAGACTTAATCTAATATTTATGTAAGTTGTTTTTAAAAGAGTTATCAATACTATTTTGATTAACAATTTAACAATTATAAAATAAACAAAATATAACCCAGCAGCTAGGAATAATATAATACGATTAACAGCCTCATGTGCAACGGTGTATAACATAGTCCCCTTGGTTTAAGCTTTCATAGCAACAAGTTATAATAGTTCTGCATCGAAAGTGTATAAGAAATAGAGAGGAAGATTTAGCTATAAAAGAGGAGTGTATAACCAGTGTGTTGTATCCTTCCGGAGAGGAATTAGAACGCTGCTAGTTGTGAATAGCATTGTTTCCTTTATCCGGAAAATTAATTTTAGTGGTTTCAAGGCTTGTTTATAACCGGTTCTAGTGGCTTTAAAGCCAGTTTAATGTTAGAGCTATTTTCATGCTTATTCAAACCAGAGATTGTTGTGTCTCTCTGGTACTTCATTTCCAGCGAATTATAGATGAATTGGTGCAAATTAACCAATTTGCAAACTCACGGTTTTCCACCCACACCAGTGAATTATGTGACAATGAGTTATAAGAGCTTATATAAGCTATCCCCTATAGGCTAGTGGTTTGGCTTTGCCATACAGAGCTGCTTGAAATTTACAAATTTGTCATTGTCAGAGCTTATCATTTTTTTTTTATGAGGGCAACTGGTTTTGTTTTGCCGATAAGTTTTTATGTGCTTTGGCCCTAAGGGCACTTGTTAAGGATTCCAAAATAGAAACATCTGAAAACTTTCATGAAGAAAAAGTTGCTTTTTGATGTTTTAATGTGTTGAATACAGAAATCCCGAGAAAAAAAATTCTACTTTAAACTTCTTATCAAGTATATTTTCCTTATTTTTATTGTATGTATATTTTTAATTCCAGGCACTATTAAAGTTATATCTGCAAAGCTGTCAAAGTCCGGTTCTCCTCTTGTTGTTTTGGCAACTCGTCATGCTTTCGTATTTGACATGAGTCTCAAGTGTTGGTTAAGAGTTGCTGATGACTGCTTCCCTGCATCAAATTTTGCTAGCTCTTGGAGTTTGGGCTCTATTCAAAGTGGTGAACTGGCTGCTTTGCAGGTCGACGTTAAAAAATATTTGGCCCGCAAGCCAGGTTGGACTAGGTGTGTATTTATTGGTATCTATGTTTGACGCTGCCTTTAGTTAGTATGTCTTCTATTTGAAGATACTGTTAAATATTGTATGAAATTGATTTAAGGGATATAAGTCATTTTTAATCCTGTAAATTTGTCATAGTGGGCTTTAGTTTAATTTTAGATATGTTCATTAAAATTTCCTAAGATTCAGATATGCATGTAAGCAAGCTAAATATATATTAAAATAAAAAGATGTCCAAACATACGTGAGCATTTAAATATATATGATTGTTGTTTTTGTGTTCTTATTTTCTATCACAAGTCACATGTTTTAAGTACCTTGGGACCATCGTACATAATGATGGGGAGATAGTGGGATATTTTTACTTCACGATTCTAGTGGGTTGGATGAAATGGATTGTAATTTGTGAAATTTAATATTCAAGCTCAAAGGAAAGTTAATAGGCTTATCGAGGGAATTCTACAGTTAAAAGGTCTGTATCTAGTTATGGTTTATGAGAGATCATTATAGTCGAAAAATACTTTTTTGTTCATATTTTTGTTTTGTAGGAATACAAATCATACTTCTTCTCTAGTGCTCATCTCACAGTTATCATTTTATTCTTCTAGATAGAGGTAGTATATTGATGTTTGAACTTTTTGGTATAGAATGACTGATGACGGAGTGCAGACACGTGCGCACTTGGAAGCTCAGTTGGCCTCTTCTTTGGCTTTGGGATCCCCCAATGAATATCGCCAATGCCTATTGTCCTATGTACGATTTCTTGCAAGGTATTATTTCTGTTTTCTCTTATGATTCTCCAAATGCAATCTAGGCACCTTCTTACTCTTGCACGAAACATGCATACTGTTCGTCATCCCATCTCCAACGAAAAAAACCTCTTGCTGTCCATCTCACAGCTATCGAACTGTCTGTCACATGAAATTCTGGTAACCTTTTATGAGAGGGTTGGGGCCTTCGACATTAATCTTCAAAAATTTATTTATCAAGAATGGTGCCCCGCATACATTTATTCAAATTCTGAGATTGTATTTACCTAGTTATAAATATAGTTTTATACTTTTTTTTTTGTAATTATTGAATCACATCACACTCTATCTGTATGAATTTGGACTATCAGCAAACTAAACAAAAATTATGATGAAATATTTGCAGAGAAGCAGATGAATCTCGATTACGAGAAGTCTGTGAGAGTTTCCTTGGACCTCCAACAGGCATGGCTGAAGAAGCATCATCAGATAAGAGTTTGGCATGGGATCCTGTTGTGCTTGTAAGACTATTTTTTAATCCATATGCGTAATTAATACATATTGTCTGAACTGTGGTTATATTTTTATTTTTGTGTGAACTGTGGTTATATTTTTATTTTCTGCTAAAAATAAGTCACTGTAAGAATGACACCTCATTAGGGCTAAATCTGTTCTTGCATAAGCTGTGGATTACAACTGAAATGGTATATATTTAGAATCAAATCCTTTCCCCCCCGGAGTTTACAACACTTACCCTTGCGCACCAATTACGCTGGACCCCAGTGGTAATTGAAATGATATATGATGGTAGCAAATATTGAATGATTCAATTGGCTGATTATTTAGATGATCCGGCAGTACCAGTATCTTAAGTTGCATTAGAGTCATATCTTGATACGATAATAAACTGACTCAATCGATACAAATCTTATGATGAATCCCGAATCCCGATTCACTATGATGATTCTTGATTCATTCTAATGAATCACTACCTAATTTGTATAGTCAACCACTTTTTTTTGGCAACTTTGTAAAAACTAAACCCTTTTGTTTTGTCATTTAATTGATGACTTAAATCTTGAATTACTTTGAAGTTCATATATGATATACCAGGTTATAGTCTTGTTATGTTTTTTTTTACTTAAAATGACATTTTTGTTGGCAATGTATCTTACAATTCATAGTAAGATTCAATTCACGATTCGGAAAATAGGTATTCTGATTTGCGATTTGATAGTCATGGCTTTGAGTACCAAATCATCACATGTTGAGCTCATCGACTGATCAACTTTCCCATTTGAATCTTTGCAGGGAATGAGGAAACACAAACTCCTTATCGAAGACATTCTTCCAGCCATGGCATCAAATAGGAAAGTCCAGAGGCTGCTCAACGAATTCATGGATCTAGTATCTGAATATGAAATTGCTGATACTAATCATGATCAAAGAAATCCAGTGTTACTCAAGACATCTTCACCCGTCACTAATCTAATAGAGAGTGGTCCATTAGGAACATACGTAAATGACACTCTTGAGGATGCAACATACAACATGGACAATAACACTCGGGTAGTAGAAAGTCGTGAAAATTTCACTACTGCTCTTGCGAATGAAGGAAGTGCACATGATCAAGTTGTTCAGGATACACCAGATCAGGAATGAGGTTCTTGACCTCTGAATCTTTACATTTTTTGGAGTTTGTTATCTATATATATATAGGATTTTACCAACATGGGGTGTTGTTAAAGTGTCATGGATGAACATTGAATCTACTTGTAACATTTTCATTTTGTTACATATACTATGGTTTAGAATGTCTACTAATAGGAATGATAACCTTTTCTTTTGATGGTCAAAGTCAACTTTCTAGCTCAACACTTGGAGCTCTACTCTGAAGCTGAACTCCAATACGTAGCAAAGTTTATATTGTAGTTTATCTCGTCAAAATTATAATCAAGTGCTGGGAAATTAGATATTGCTTAAGGGTACATGTGGAGATTTTCCGTTTAATTATATCTTGTTTCTCTTTATTATATGTGATTTTTGATAGTTTAGTTAACTATTTGATTTTAAGATTATGTTAATGCAAGCTCCAGACATGTCATTAAAAAGGAGATTTTGGAGCTCCCTAGGAGGAGATTCCAAAATTCTTACATCATAAGAACTCTGAATAACCAGCCAACTAATCAGCACATCACATCTGTTTCACTCGCGTAAGGTGTGCTTAAAAGCAATATTGCCATGTAACATAGCGAGATCTTGAATATGGCAGACCAAGATAGGGGTGTGTTTGTCAAGCTTGCAACTCCTTGTTACAATATTGATTAGAAGCTTGGAGTCACTCTCAACTCTGAGGGGAGTAAAACCTTCCCTATTTGCCATTTGCGTTCCCATGTACATACCCTACATTTCAGCATGAAGGGCATCATAATCTCCAATTCTTTGAATGTAACCCTTTAACCAACTACCATTTGAGTCTCAAAAGACCACCACAACACGCAAATCTCATTGAAAGCATCATCACTTTCCACTCCCTTAGAGATACTTCCAGCCAATGTAGATGGTCTTGTTGCCTATACCTTCCCATTGAAAGAGTCAGTCCACATCTATCAATCTCTATACATCCTAAGAATCATATGGGATGGATCATTGGGGGTGTTGTAAGCCCTCTTTAAAGATGCACTTATTTCTCCATGATATATGCCAACATGCAACCACGAAAGTAGTTTGCCAACTTCCATCTTCCTCTCTGAAGTCTTTGCTATTCAGGTTCTTGAAGATCCAACCCATGCAATTAGAAAGAGAAAAGAGATTAGTAATTTGTTTAGAACTAACTAACTTCAACCAGATGCGGGTTGCTTGGACGTAATCCCTAAGCGTGTGGATGGTTGTTTCGTCTCAGTTCCCACAATTAGATCAAATAGAAGAAACTCTCACCCTCCATTTGCTTCTGCGAATGTTGGTTAAGAGACAATCATGAGAAGCAATCCACATGAAAGTTTGGATCCAATAAGGGCCCTGCCAAGCCCAAATTGCTTTCAGTCCCCTTCTATAAGGATTTCTGCTCTTCTCCCAGCACATTTCGCTCCCACCCAGCCAAACTGACCAAAATACCCTCGCGTTAGTTAACTAACGCATGTGTAAAACTGTGCGTTAGTTAACTAACGCTGCGTGACTTAAGTCACACAAGTGTAAAACATTGCGTGAGTTAACTCCGCAACCATTAACACATGCGTGAGTTAACTCACGCCCAGTCTGTGCAGCAAGCCAGAACTGACAGAACCTTTATTTTCCCTGAATTTTTCATTCCTTCATTCATTCATACATACATTCAGTCAATTGCATACATTTTTCATCATTCATTCAATCATTCATTCAATCAAGCATTAACTCATAATTAAATTACGAAAAATAAAGGAATAAAATAACTGATAATGTCATAAAAATGCCAAAAAGCGCAAATGTCTTACGATTACATCCATATCCGACAATGTCATAAAAAAAACCTAGAAAATATCATAAAACCTTACTCCCGTGGACTCCTACTCCTCCTCCGCGGAACCGACATCTGCTCCAGCATGCTCCACTCAGACTATATACCCTGCATCAAGCGAATAACCTCCTTTGGATTATGAAACACATCAGGATGTCCCATTGAATCGTCCACTCTAGCTCTGATGTTGCTGATGTTCTGGTATGGGTCGGGAGGATCTCTGGCCCACTGCTGCTCAACAAGAACCTCATCGTAAGGAGGGACAGGACGAGGATGGGCATCAACTGTGTAGTCAGGAATGGTCGCAAGAGGGTTCATGATATGATGTGATACCCTAATGAACCATCTCATGTACCCCCTAGAATGAGCCGATGGCTCGCCATCCGGAACCAGATCACCCCTCTACTGCAGGCTGAGGACACGCAGAGCAAACTCCATGAAAGCTTGAGCCACGTCCTCTGCCGTAAGACGCAAAATGTCTGTAGGAGGTCTGGGCCGTGTTTGGACATACCCGTACCACCTAAGAACCCGCTCTAGCAAGTGATGGACCCTCCTGTCTTTTCTAGGCATGATCCATCTAGAGTACCAGCATATGTCCTGAAAGGGCGTAATGTGTCGTCGTCTCTTGTACGGCCTCCAAATGACATGAGAATGCTCCAATGAATCAATGGCATCTCTGTAATGTCCAAGATCAGTAAAGCCTCTGGTAGGTTTCCATTGACTCACAAGCGGGGCAATAGCAAGGTTATAATCTTCATTAGGAATCCTCGGAAGGAGGTTCCTGAAGTGTGCAAAAACCCATCCCTGCAAAACACAATGAAACAAATTTGTATCAGCACAAATATTATACAAACAACTATACATTTACGATCCAATAAGTAAAAAAGAAGGAAACCAATTATTACCACAAGCAAGGTCATGTAACCATCACACGAGGCCACAAATGAGTCGGAGGTAAGAGATAGCTGCTCATATAAGAAAGCAAGTCCCACCGCGCCCCATGCTCAGTCACTCAAATCGTCAATATCTTGTAGCGCATGCAGCCACATCAGATTAATGCTTCTGCTGTTCTTGCCGGAAAAAATGGTCCAGCCAAGCAAGAGCAACAAAAATGCCTTAATACAAGCCATCCTAACTTCAGCCTGCTCTGCATGCTCCTCCTCTGTGTCAGGCTCAATCAGCTGATTACACCTATGCAAGAGCTCTTCATAGCGCCTCTTCAGTTTACCGAAACTGACATGCGCAACACCTTGTTTTGCCACCTCCTTAGCAGCAGTCTCCGCTGTAAAATGTAGGTGATCCTGCATCATTCGTATCCCCTCCTCACGAGTTAACTCTCCATCATGAAGGATCCTCCCAGTGATGGGGATGCCTAGGAGACACGCCACATCATCTAGTGTGATGGTCATCTCCCCAACAGGTAGATGGAAGCTACCGGTCTCCTCATGCCATCTCTCTGTCAAGGCACAAACGAATCCGTGAGTGATGCTTTCGTACCCACTCTATTCAGGAGGGGGTAAGACCGGGAGCATTCACTTCATCCCAAAACCATCAGTTTTGTACTCCCGGCTGAGGCACTGTCAAGGTTTTTAGGCTCAACTTCCTCCCGTGCGAGACACCTTTCACCCTATGCTTTTTCTGAAACTGAAATACAAAAACAAAAAATAACAAACAACACCGTTAAATAAATAATAAATAAAATAAACATTAAATATATTCTAACATAAATTCTAATACATAAAATAACTAAAATAATCATTAGAATAAGTTAATTAAACATTAAATATATTCTAACATAAAATAAGTAAATTAATAATTAGAATAAGTTAAATAAATAGTAAAAGAAGTAAAATAAACATTAAAATATACTTACATCGTCATCGACTCATACCCTGCATGCCACGTGTCCACCGAAGCGAGGTAAAAGTGTGAGATCAGAAGGCCCCCCTCCATATCCGCCTGGTCCGGCCTCGTACTCCACCCTCGGCACCCCATGAGCATAACCCTCATCATCCTGCTGCTGCGGCTACTCAATATCACCCTGGTGCTGAGGCTGCTCAATATCAGGCTGCGCCTGCTCCATGTCAGGCTGCTCATATTGATGCTGCTGATACGCATCAAAAATGATACTGTTGAGGATCCTCATAATGCTCCTGATACTGCGTCGGGTCCACCGTTTGGGATGGACCAGTATATGACATTGATCCCCTCGTAGCATCAACTACAACAAGTCTCGTGCCCCCCACTCTCCCTCTCCCCCGACCAGCCATATGAGGGTGTATTGCTTGTTTCTCCCTCCGTGCATTACTAGTAGGGGCATGCCTCCCTAACCTAAGTCTATCAGTCCTATCCTGAGGCGGCTCAAGCGGTCTCTGAGATGTATTCCTTCGAGACATATCTGCACAACATTTCCAACAACAACAACACTTATAATCAACAACAACAATTCAATCCGTAAACTACCACATTGTCCTGAAACTAACTATAATCAACATTAACAAACATGTTTCTAACTAATTTCATCATTAACAATCCAAAAAACAAAAAAAATATCCTTGAGACATTGTATCAAACACATAGAGTGCAATTTTCAAACAACTAAGAAATCTAACAATTTCTAAACCATAAACTACTACATTGTACCCTAAACAACATCTAAAATACAATTCCTAACTTAATTCATCACTAACAATCATCAAAACTAACATGCAATCCCAATTTCTAAAAACCTAAAAATGTTATTTTTCTTCAAAAAATCTTAAATTTCAACAAAAAAAATGCAATAAGGTAGGATAAGCAACACTTACTTAATATTGTGGGAGAATTTGAGTTTGAATGGCGTAAGAATGAAGAAAATCGAATTTGAAGGAAAAAAAAAAATCGTATTTGAGAAGTTTGAAAATATGGGTGTTTTGGTTCTATTATATTGTATATACACTTAAGTCATGCTGCGCGACTTAACTAATGCGGCGTGACTTAAGTCGCACAAAGTTATAAGGTGCGTTAGTTAAGTCACGTTGCGTGACTTAACTAACGCAGGGGCATTATTGTCTTTTCAGCTGGGTGGGAGCGAAATGTGCTGGGAGAAGAGCAGAAATCTTCTATAAGCTGGTTATCCCATGTTGAAGATCATAAGCACTTTTAACGATGAAATAACGGGTATTGGTGCCTTTCCAACCAACTTTATCAGCCTTGTCTGGTTCCGTAGGCGCCACTATAGCTACTATTTGTGGTCCATCCAAAATTAATGCTTTTGGAACTGCTCCCAAATGCTAGACATGGCTTTCCAAATATCGAGTCATAAGATTGAGAGTTGATCTCATTTCGAAGGTCATTCTTCCTACCATACTTACTATAAAGAACTTGCCACCAAAGATCATCAAGCCTATTAATCATGTTCCAAAGCATCTTGAGGAGAAAAACTTCCTTCATCAAGAGATAACTCTTTATACTTAGCCCCCCCATCCTTCTTGGATAAACAACAAATGTCCCACCCAACCCGATGAGGTTTACGACTGTCTTCCTTATCAACCCACAAAAAACCTCGTTGAATCTTCTCCATCCCATCACAAATAGTTTTAGGAAGTTTAACATATTGCATATGGTAGGTGATGATAACCTAATATTCTCACCTTCTACAAGTGTTAATTTAATAATGGAATAAAATGAACCAAATTAGTTTTAGATCTAAGTGTTATTTTTGTAGGTGATTATATGGCTGTCTTGTTTTTGTCATATCTAGATTTCTGAATGTCTGATTAAGGTGATCTTTAATGCGTTGAAAAGCTTAGAATATTTCCTAAATTTCCTATGACAGACTCAATATCAGATTTAACACATTTTATGGTGTAAAATTCGTATGAAGTGGATGATGTGATTTTGATGAATAGGATGATGTAAGAGAAGAAACATCACATTAAAGAAGCACGATGGAGGTTAGATGGAGCTGAATTATGAAAGTGTAACGTCTTGAAACTATTCAGCCATGATAATTGAAGGAGCAAATGAATGTGTAACCTTTCCATGCATTGACGAAGCAACCCACCTTGGAGAGTCATTTTGTAACATTTTCTTTGCATTAATCAGCCACCAAAACATTATTGCAATTAGTGGCTGCATTTGCTTTCATTTTCTAAGAGTTTTAAAATCAAAATCATCATGTAATAAGCTCATATAAACAGAGCACGAAAATGATATGTAAGGGAGATGAATTAAGTTAAAAAAAATCACTTTGTGTAAATTTGAGAGCTTTCCTTCTTTATGGTTCTGAATTGAACCAGGCTTTGATCTTATCAATAAACCACGTTTCTTGTGGTGACTCTCTACCATGCTAAACATCTTCCTTAGATTGAAAATTTGTTTGGTTTCCATATATGTCTATTCCCATCATTCTTTAATCTTAGTATCAAATATTCTCCATTATTCACAAATATACAACAAAAAAAAATCAAATACAAAATTGCAACCCTTTTTTTCTTCATCAAGTATCCTCCATAATTCTTTAATCTTAATACAAAATATTCTCCATTATTCACAAATATACTAAAAAAAAATAAAAAATAAAAATACAAAATTGCAACCTTTTTTTCCCATCATTATTTGGTATAACATAAGAAATTTAGGAAATATTATAATCTTTCCAACACATTAAAGATCACCTTAATCAGATATCCAAAACTCTAAATATGACAAAAACAAGACAATCATATAATCACCTATGAAAATAACACTTGGAACCAAAATTATTTGGTTCATTTTATTCCATTATTAAATTAACTCTTGTAGAAGATGAGAATATAGTTCTCATCAGTAGGTAAGAGATATAACTCACGCTGAAAGTACCGAACGTGACTTAAGTCACGCAGGAGTACTTTCGTTCATTCAATTGGAAGAGAGTGTTTTTTTTATTGTGAGAAGAACAATTTTCATCTTAGATTGTTGCCGCATAACAAATACCTCTAATAATGTGACAACAACCTTTTTTGTGACTCATGTGACAACAATCAACAACCTAGGATATGATAGCATGGCATCTAAAGTTATTGCTACATGCTAAAATGATATTTGTTAACTAAATAGACATTGTATTCTTTTTTAAATAGACAATGTATTAGTAATGGAAACATTAACAATTGGACCACAAATGTACCTCTATAATATGTTTCAACTTAAGGTCAACTTAATGTCAACGATCAACTCAGATGATAGTAGTAAAGCAAAATATTAAAAAATTGCTCTTCTCATTTTTGTTTTTACTCATTCACGTGTCTACGTGAGTTAACTCACACTGAAAAATGCTCAGCGTGAGTTAACTCACGTTGAAAAAGCCGATTGTGGGTTAACTCGCGCTGAGGATAATTAAGGAAATGAACAATTTTGAAAGGAAGAAGAACAATTTTTTAATATTAATGGTTCGACCAAACTTTATCTATTGAAAGACATAAAACTTGATTTAAGCAATTGAAAATTAAAATCCATGACTGAAATCAGAGTGTACAACGACATAAAAAGTGTGATTAAATCAAACTATTTAAAATTATAAAAACAATAATAACAAAGTACTTCTTGTACCAATAACAAAATACTTTAATGATAAAATTAACATCAATTTTACCATAGAAATATGATATAATTAAAAAGTTAACTAATAATAAATATCTAGTTAGACTAATCTTAAAACAAAAATTCATAATGTACATCACAATATAATAAGTCACATTACTAAAAAAAACATAGTAAGTCACTTATCCCTTAAAAAAGTCACTTATATAATTTTGAAGAAAAAAAATCATACAAAGAATAAATATTTAAACATGATTAAAGATAAGGTAAAAATATCTTGGGAAAGTACTTGGGGGCAAATACTGCTCCTGGTCGAACAACAAGAGGAAAGTTTCAACACATGATAGAGAAGATTCAAAACAGATTTAATGGATGGAAGAATAATTGCCTTAGCTATGTTGGCTTTGTTGACCGCCTTACCCATTCTAAATATGTGCTCAGTTATATCCCTTACCTATCTATCAGAACGTAATATTTTCACTATCATACCTCAATTTTTGACCTAAAATCCTACATTCATACGCCTTTAGACTCTAAATAGTCTTTGACTTTTCAGAGAAAAATTCGGTAAAGAGGTATTTTAAAATACCTCATTTTTGGTTCGTTTTCAGGCCCGTTTTATTTTATTTTATTATTCGTCTTATTTATTTATTTTACTTTTATTTTTAGTAGTTTTTATTTTTATTTCATTTCTATCTTTTATTTTATTTTTATTTCATTGTTTTTTAGGTTATTTTCTTTTTATTTATTACTTAGAATAGGTCCAAAAATAAAAAAAATTCAAGTCAAGTGTTAACTTTCACATTCTTTTTTTAAATTTCACAATTAAACACGATTCAAATCATCATAAAAAATGATTAAACCACTTTTCCATTCTCATCAACCTCTTAACATATAAATAGAGCTCTCTTCCCTCACAGTTTCACACACCAAAAGTTTTCTTGTGTTGTCAAAGAACTTTTCTCTCTTCTCCCTCATTTATCTTGTGTTGACGAGCTATTCTTTTCTTCTTCCTTTTTTTCCGTCCTTTCGAAAAAGTCCCTTCGGAATTTTGTCCATTCGATTGTCCCTCTCTCTTAGTTTCTTTTATTTTTTTTACTTTTTAGCATCTTTTGCGTTTCATTTTATTTCTATTAAGTATTATCATTTAGCATTTTAATTATCGTCATTTATTTTCCAGCAATTAGAATGTATCTAGGTTCAATGTAAACAATATAAATGAGAAAAATGTGTGTCCTTTTATTTCTTTACCTCTTTATATATATATATATATATATATATATATATATATATATATATATATCCAAAAATGCAAAAAAATTAGATTAGGGATTTTGTGGTGATCCAACGTCACTACAAAAATTCACGCGCTTTTATTTTTATTGCTCCGTTAATTTTCATTTATTATTCCAAAACAATAAAAATATTCAAATAACAAAAATCACAAAAATATTTTTATAATAAACCTTGATTTTCAATCAAGTGATCCCATTTTTATTTTATTTTCTTAATCAAATGTTAATCAATTTAATTATATCTTGAGTCTATTTTCTTTTAATATTAAAAAACACATACCAATTCTTATTTGTCACTCTGGCGTTTCTTCTTTAAAACTTTTTCAAAACTAATAAAAAATACAAAACAAATCAAACGTCAATTTCTATTCCGAACTACGAGGTTTTGATCCCTCACGGATACGTAGGCAAATGACACTCGTCCTTCCAAATCAATAAAAAATGTAAAAAAAACCTTCTTTTTTTCTTTTATTTAATGACCATTCTAATTTCTTTTTAAAGCAAGCAAGTTTAAGCACAAAAAGTTAAATAAAATCAAGAGGTTCTCGTAGAGTACTACGAACATAAAAGGTGCTAATACCTTCCCTTTATGTAATTAACCTCCGAACCCTAATCTTTAAAACATGGTATTTGAACTTTTTCCCATTTTCTATAAAAAAAAAGAGTTCAAGTCGTGAAATAATTTAGTGAGTCATAAAAGACTTCCGATTCAAAGCATCTACAAATCCAGGCAAAAATTAGAGACATAAAAACAAAAATGGTTATCCTGATAGTTGAAACCCGAAAGGGCAATCTATGCAAAAGTTAAGGATCATGACAAAGTAACTGCATCAGCCAGGCACGATCCAGTTGGGGCACATTAGCTATCAAAAAACTTCCGATTCAAAGCATCTGCAAATCCAAGACTCAGAACAGGGGCACTCAGAGTTGTCAGGGAGAATAACGGTTATTGTGTTCAACGTACCTTTTCCATATACTTCAGCAGCTTCAACTCTTACTCATCATGTTTCAAGTGGTCAGTCCTACATAACAGACAACTTGAGTTTTTTTTATCTTTATCATATTTCAAGTGGTCAGTCCTACATACAGCTTGAGTTTCCCTTTTTATCATGTTTCAAGTGGTCAACCCTACATAACGGACAACTTGAGTTTTTATCTTTATCATATTTCAAGTGGTCAGTCCTACATAACGGACAACTTGAGTTTCCCTTTTTATCATGTTTCAACTGGTCAGTCCTACATAACGGACAACTTGAGTTTTTTTTTTTATCTTTATTATATTTCAAGTGGTCACTCCTACATAACGAACATATTGAGTTTCCTTTTTTATCATGTTTCAAGTGGTCAGTCCTACATAACGGACAACTTGAGTTTTTATCTTTTTTTATCATGTTTCAAATGGTCAGTCCTACATAACGGACATCTTGAGTTTTTATCTTTATCATATTTCAAGTGGTCAGTCCTACATAACAGACAACTTGAGTTTTTATCTTTATCATATTTCAAGTGGTCAGTCCTACATAACGGACAACTTGAGTTTACCTTTTTGTCATGTTTCAAGTGGTCAGTCCTACGTAACAGACAGTTTGAGTTTACCTTTTTATCATGTTTCAAGTGGTGAGTCCTACATAACGGACAACTTGAGTTTACCTTTTTGTTTCAAGTGGTCAGTCCTACATAACGAACAACTTGAGTTTACCTTTTAATCATGTTTCAAGTGGTCAGTCCTAAACAATGGACAACTTGCATCTACCCTTCAAATTCTCTCACAAGTGTTATCCCTAGTGTGTTTGATTAAGAGGTGTCACTAAAAAGTTTGTCATCATTAAGCTACCGTTCCAAACCAATACGATAGTAGACAATCACTTTCCCCAGTGAAACTACAATATCCCTTAGCGGAGTCAGATCCCTTTCTTCAACGAATTTGGGTATCCTGTTGTTGTTTCTATCCCCAGTCAAATCATCTTTGTCGTCTTGCATTCATACTTGCATCACGAGCATTTAACAACATCTTAGGTCAAAAATGGTGTACTCAGTATTTAAGTATCTTCGGACCGTCAACAAAAAGATTCATCTATAAATCTCTGGACGAAGAAACTTAAATAGGAGCATCTGTCATACTCCAATTTTTGACCTAAGATCCTAAATTCATATGCCTTTTGACCCTGAATAGTCTTTGACTTTTTAGAGAAAAATTTGGTAGAGAGGTATTTTAAAATACCTCATTTTTGGTTCGTTTTCGGACCCGCTTTTTTTATTTTATTATTAGTCTTTTTTATTTATTTTACTTTTATTTTTAGTAGTTTTTATTTTTATTTTGTTTTCATCTTTTATTTTATTTTTATTTTTATTTCATTTTGTTTTTTTAGGTTATTTTTCTTTTATTTATTACTTAGAATAAGTCCAAAAATAAAATGTCCAAGGTCCAAAATTTCCAAGTCAAGTGTCAACTTTCACATTCCTCTTTTAAATTTCACCATTAAACACCACTCAAATCATCATAAAAAACCATTAAACCACTTTTCCATTCTCATCAACCTCCTAACCTATAAATAGAGCCTTCATCCCTCACAATTTCACACACCAAAAGTTCTCTTGGGTTATCAAAGAACTTTTCTCTCTTCTCCCTCATTTAGCTTGTGTTGACGAACTATTCTTTTCTTCTCCCTTTTTTCTTTCCGTCCCTTCGAAATTTTGTCCCTTCAGAATTGTGTCCCTTCTATTGTCCCTCTCTCTTAGTTTTTTTTTTTTTTTTTTTTAATATTTTTTGGGTTT
>Ga0315914_1004100_pt1 | contig 21838 bp, 12 predicted proteins | sample MpolenodulesMG_FD_203920 | JGI IMG/M metagenome (GOLD analysis project Ga0315914, IMG submission 203920) | Medicago polymorpha root nodule microbial communities from Los Angeles, California, United States - elongated nodules | ecosystem: Host-associated > Plants > Roots > Nodule | place: USA...
TTTATTATTATTAAAAAATATTTATATTAGGGTGAATTTTATTAAAAAAAAAAAAAGAGAACCAATAGCAACGGACAGTTTGGTCCTATACCAACAGATATGGAGGTTGATTAAAGCTATTTAATAGGTGTAAAATGCCGTTGCTATAGCTCCGAAATCTATAGCATCAAGCTAATTTTCCGTTGGTATAAGCTATTGGGACGGCATTCTTGACGTTGGTATAAGCATAGTATCCTAGACGGTAGCAGGTGGGCGTTGGTATAGGTTTTATGACCTATACCAACGGCTTTTGAGACCAACGGTTTCTACCTTTGCTAAATGGCAAGTTTCTTGTAGTGAATTAACAACATCGAATAAATCATAGAGCAAACGATAAATAGAAACTCGAAGAAATTTATGAAATTCACTTGAATAGTGTACGGATCAATGGAAAAGTTGTTGATTCAATTAGCGACTTTAGTAGGTATTGATTGTATATCCATGGTAGTTTGTGGGTGAAAAAGGATAAAGGTTAAAAGTGATAATGAAAAAAAGGTTTTAAGAAATTGACATGGAGAAGGTAATTTCAGTATTATTGTAAAAATTTTAAAAAAAATTGGGTGTAACTAGAACTATATGGGGTGAGACTAGAAAAAATCTTAGGGATTAAAATTGTTATTCAATGAAAAACACAAATTTAATTGGTATTCATTGTTGCTATATAATTTTTTATTTTTCATTTTATTAATTTTAAAAATATATCTACATAGTGAGAAGTAATTAGATTTATCTTTAATCTACCAAAAAATATCAAACTTTTTTATTTTAGTAGTACGTATCATATTAAACTCTTAGAACATCTCGAGCAAAAATGTGCTGTTGGTTTATATATATATATTTTTTGGTTCAAGGATCTGGTTTGTATTATTTCACCCATTTATATATATATATATATATATATATATATATGCATGTTTTGTCAGAAGAAAAAATATATGTATGTGATTGCAGAGATAGTCTTACATAACCACAAATACAAATATAATTATTTGGATACACTCACAACAATGATAAAAGTAAAAGATAAATAAATTAGTTACATCATTCAACATCGTTAATTCATTTTATCATTTAAAAATATATATATTTACATGAGTGTGTCCAAACTTTTTAAATTTGAATTTGTCCTAGGTTAACATTTCTGGTGAGTGTAATGTGTAACGACCATCCCTTATATCTAAGAGCAGTGGTTGTTTTTTGTCAACAAAAAAAAAGAGCAGTGGTTGTTTCAAATTAAATGAGAAAAGGGGCTTGAGAGAGCAGTGGTTGAGCTACAAATGTTCTTAAAATTGATTTAGACCCCGTTGAAAGTTGTTTAAAGCAACTCAAATTAGGTTTACTTTTACAAATTCTCTCGGTGTCACTTAATTACTCTCCTGTGAAGACGGAAGATATTTGAGTTGTCTTTGTCTTTAGGTGCCTTTAGTTTATTTTAGATAAGAGAGAATGAATAATAAATGATTAAATTAAATTATTCAGATGAGAGAGAATGAATGGTTAAGAGAGATAAGAATAAAGACACCAAAACCAAAGACACCCAAGTGCAACCCCTATGAAGACATGATTATTAACCAAAGATATCAACTTACTTTGTTATCGGACTTTTTTTTCCTTGATTTCAATTTTTTTTTTTGAAAAAATAAACATATATATTTTAATATGAAACTAACTCCTATCACTTCAAATACTGATGGTTTCTGGACTTGAAAAAATAAATCTGGGACGTATTAAAACAAAGATATAACCATTGTGGATACATGTATATAGTTCCCTTTTGTGCTCCACTATAATTATTACACCAAAATGATGATATATAATGGATTATGTTGAAAGAGACAGTATTCTTGACGTTAATTTAAATGGACCAACAACAGAAAGGTAAGAATATATATTGTGGTTAAACTCCAAGAACTTAATTTGTTTTTAAAGGACTTAAAGAGCTTTCTAGAAGGAAAACGTGGTAAAAATGCAAGGAGTTTTCTAGAGGTACGGATATGGAAATGGATTCCCTACTTCAAATGTGTGACCCAATTACAGACGTAAATTAGTGGCTAAGATCCTTTAAAAATGATTTATTAATGGTATACTTTAACATGACTCGTTTGATTCTGAAATCAACATTGGTTAAGGTTCATTATTCCGTGAAACTTCTATCAGAGGGAATCCAAGTCCCACAGTGTATCATATTCGATCTACAACTGTTGCACCAAATATAGATAAACACAAAATCTGCATTCTTTAATTAAATATTTTAAAAAATAAAATTAGCGACCAAAAATTAGTGATTGTAAAAAAAATCAACTCCTTTATCACAAACTTTAGTGACTAAATTAAGGAGGAATCAGACTTTTGACTCGTGGGACGCACGGGTCTTCTCAACTATAATAGAGGCCAATAAATAATCTTTAATCCGTAATATCATGGTCGATCAATAAACGCAAATTAGATATACAATATTACAATCAAATGATAATAAAAAAAATTATAAAGAAAAAAGATAAAAAGAATACAAAATTATATTGTTGCACTGGTCAATTTTATTTATTACTTTTATAGTTAAAGATCAAAAATTAATGCAGTTCATGGTTCCTAACAAATTATTTAGGGTAGCCGAGTTTGAATGGAAATTAGAATATTTTGTTTGTAAACGTATTAAGACCCCGTTTGGATTAGCTTATTTTAGAGCTTATATAAAACAGCTTATGCAAATAAATAAGTTTTTATGTATTATTTATAAGTTTTTAAGGTAGTTTATGAAAAAGCAGTTTATGAAGATACAATTTTCGTTAGTGAGGGCTTATAAATTAAAATAAAAGTTTATTTATTTACATAAGCTATTTTTCATAAGCTCAAAATAAGCTCAATCCAAACGGGACCTAAATAAGTGTACAACAACTTGTCAAAAAAAAAAATCTACAGAAACAATAGGTTAAGTTGCTGCAGACTTAATAAAATTAATAAATAATAAGGATAAGGATTAAGATATCTATTAAATTTTTGCTTTGAAAAATATTCATGGTTACTAGAGAGAAATGAAAAAAATATATGATGCAAATTTAGAGCCAAAATTTTAGGATAGAGTTGTTGCAAACCTAATAAGGGATTAGTGGAGGGAAAAAATTAGGTTAAGTTGTTGCAGACTTAACAAAATTAATAAAGGATAAGGATTAAGATATCTATTAAATTTTTGCTTTGAAAAATATTCACGGTTATTAGAGAGATAAATGAAAAACATATATGATGCAAATTTAGAGCCAAAATTTTAGGATAGAGTTGTTGCAAACTTAATAAGGGATTAATGGAGGGAAATGATTATATTAAGTTGTTGCAAACTTAACAAAATTAATAAATAAAGATATCATGTTTTCGCTCTCAAAATTTCCTTTGTTAATTTATGCTATTTTAATATGGATTTTAGATTCAACAATTCTAAGATAATAGTAAGATACAGCAGCTGGAAAGGATCCAAACAATATGGATACGTCCCATTTTTTAATAAATATGGTAGACCTGTTATCTATTAGGCAAATGCTAACGTGTATCTTCAATGACACATGTTAGTGAACTTAATATAGAAATATACACATCAAAAGTTGTACATTAAACTTTTTAAAAATTAAAATGCTATATATTTTAATGCAAATTTTTCTTTCTTAACATGTGTCCTTATAACACAAGATAACATAACCCTATCTATTATCTATATACAAGTAGTTGGTTAAAAAGAAAGAGAGATATGCTCAAACAAAGACAAGCTTGTTGTCTTCCCAAGCAAGTAGGATAAAGCTTTTACCAAACAGAATCAAGTGGTAATGATAACCATTGTGATCATCATATTCTACTACATCATGCCTCAAAGAGAAAGAAAGAAGGTGCAATTTCCAAATCCCCCTCCCTTTTACTGTCCTTTTTCCTTCTTTTAAGTTTTTTTTTCATCATCATGCATGTTGGCACACTTTTGCTTTACATGTTCATTAGTTAAATTTTCAAAACTTGTGTTCATATATATACTCCTTTAAAATAATTTACGATGTAAATTAGTTTTGAGTTGAGAGAAATAAAGGAAGAGCTAAATGAATTATGCGGAAAGTTCACATCCTTTATCATAAGTGAATCTTTTGTAAAAAAAAATAGTCTTAAAATAACTAATTAATTTCACTTTTTAATACAATATTAATTACTTTTTTTAATTACAACTCTAATTAATATTACTTTTATCACTTTCAATTCAATATATTTCACTTTACATTTATGATAGTGGATAATGCACCAATATTTAACAAGAGCAGTTAAAATCATTTTTTTCTCTCCTTCATTTATATATTTATCTAAATGTGTGAAATGAGCAAATGACTCACTTAATCTGGAACGGAGGGAGTATTTGAGAATTGAAATTCTGACACTCACCGGACATATGTCGTACCTGATGTCCTATACAACAGGTACGACAATACTGATGTTCTAGACAACGGGTACAACAATATAGCACAATAAATAATAAATAGAAATAAAGTAAAGAAATAAATAAGGATACAAGAAGTTTGGTAACCTAGTTCGGTGCAACGTCATCTACATCTGGAGGCATCCATGCCAAGAAAGAAAATTCACTCTCAATAGTATTAGTTCATAGTTTTATGTAAACACACCTTGTTTGTTCATTGTCTTTTTACCTAATCATTACTCGTGAATTTCTATCTAAGATAAGACTTTCATAGATATGAGATCCCCTCTCACTTTCTCTCAACCACAAGTGATTGACTCAGTCACAAATACAATCAAATAAGGAGAACAACTCCAATACAAAGACCAACTCTTGCAAGATGCACTAGAGTGGTATACAAATGACAAGCATACAACTCAACTAATCAAACCAGCTTTATGCATCAAGGTGGCACATAGAGAGGTATACAAATAACAAACAACAAAACACGAAATATACTTTCCTCCCATTTTATGTTAAAATATACATTTCCCTCTCCTTTTATGCAAAACATATTAGAAAATATTTCACTCCCCACCCCTGAAAGAAGCTTGAATTACATTCCTTACCCCTCTTATGCAGGGCCGGTCCTATGAATTTGGATGCCTTGGGCGAATCATGAGATTGTGCCCTATAAAAAAAATTAACAAAAAATACATAAGGATAAAAGAAATGAACTTGAAAGATTATTGAATATTTTCATTTGGCACTGTGTAAAAAGAACATGAGTATGGATTGTTAAGATGCGAACCAACTAGCTTTAAACTAGGATCCATGCTCCAAAGCTACACTCAACACTTCAGAATTTATTAACTAAAGAAAGCATGTTTAACACAATAGCACACATTGATCACAATTCAATGTTTATATTCATAAACCACTATAAAGAGACTCCTTATATCTATAAAAAAAAAACTTGTATGACTATTAAATAAATAAATGGATCATATGGTACCCAGTCTTAAGAGACTATATTATATCTATACGACACTGACACTTATACTTTTGGTTGTTGTCGAATGTCTGTTAACAAAATTAAGATGGAGAGATTAAAGATTTAGAATTAGAAAGAAAGGATACACATAAACTTGAGTAAAATTATATGACTTTAGAGTGTTAATATATAAGACCTAAAAATCTGACTCTTAAATTATTCATACTCCATACCATTATTCTAATTTTAGTGCCCCAATTGTTAGCAAGTATTTTACATAATTTAAATAATATAAATTTCTCTTTAATATATATATATATATAGTTAAAAAAATAAAATTTTGGTGCCCCTGAAAGTATGGTGTCCAGGGCTACCGCCCCCTCGACCCATGCCCAGGGTCACCCCTGCTCTTATGTTAAAATCTACAATTTTCTCTCTTAATAAGTTTTTTTTTATTTCTAGTAATTTATAAAATAAAAAAAAATCAAACACACTGAAGAAAAATAGTATTGTGGGTCCACTTTAATATAATCAAAATTCAAATTCATATTTTTCTCCATTTTTTATTCATAATTTCATTAACGTCTAATTTTAAACCTATTATAAATTATAAAATATAAAACTGCACAAAATAAAATTAAAATGAGTAAAAAATTACTAAAGTCGATACAATATGATTATTTATAAATGAATTTTATATTCTAAATTATAAAATTAATAATATAATATTTAAATTTAATCATCATTGATAATTAAATTACAAATAAATGATTTTTTTTCTTAAATGGTGTTTCAAAATTAGTAGATAATGTTAAAATAGATTAAATTGTAGTTCATATTTAATTATTAAGGAAGAGGGTTGTAATTCAAGCATCTCATGGAGAAGGGGAGTGTAAGTTTTATTTTTCAAGGGAGGGGAGTGTATATTTTAACTTAAGAGGGAAAGTGAGTGTAATTCAAGCTTCTTTTATGGGAGGGGAGTGTAATTTACTCTAATTATTATTATCAGAAGAATTCGATCATTAAACTTTGAGAGGAACACACTCTTAGATATCAAGTCTACAACACTAGACCAATCCTTGTGTTGACATTAATTTGTTTATATTCTCCATCCATTAGAATTCTATCCATTAAAATGGTTGTATCTATACTATATATAAAGAAAATAACATGTTTCGGCTCTTTTGGGCTATCTTTTTTGTTATTTCAATTACATCCTTAAACACATTTTCCTATAATAATGTTATATTGTTTGTGTTATTAAAAAAAACTAATTTTTATTATATTTGTTATATTATTGTTGTCAATATGAAAAGATAAATATGATTTGTTGAGTTTGTTACATTTGAAAGTCACAAATATCTATACATATAACTTGAAGGGTTAATCGTTAAAATTGATCCTGTAATATATGTAAAGTATGGAAAATTATCCTGTAAAAATAAAAAACGGATATTATAACCTCGTAATTTTAGATTCTTCTTATTTCTAACCCTCTAATATACGTGAAGTCTTGAAAAATGACTTAGAGGTTGAATTTTTCATGATTTTTTGCATTCATGTTTAGGACATTGAACTACAGTTTTTCACAAAAAATATAATTTTTCGATAAGGAAATAATTAATTATGAATTTCTTGTTCCCCATAATTATGAATTTCTTAAATAATTCATAGTTAATTCATCCTCGTTTAAAAAATCTAAAATTTCACGATGAAGGTTCTTATGATATAGTCAGCTCAAATTTCAATTTCTAGATCGAGATTTCTATTGTTTTCATTTTTGAATTTTTTACACTTTAAAAATTTATAATTAATTGGTCTCTTGTCTGAAAGTTATAATTTTTTGCGGAACGTTAACATCATAAACATGTACGCAAAAAATCATGAAAAAATCCACTTTTATGAATTATAAGTATATTAAAGGGTCAAAAATAAGAAGAATCTTAAATTACAGGGTTCCAATATGTGTTTATATTTTTACAAGGTCATTTTCCAAACTTCGTGTATATTACAAAGTCAATTTAAACAATTTACCCTAATTTTAATCTATATCAAAAAAATTATATAAAATTTTGTTTATAAGTTACATGCAAATTTCGATAAAATATTGTTGATAATATACACGAGTTAATGCAATAAAAAAACGGAATGTGCCCGTCTTTTCGCTAGTTTGTATAAGGATAGTATTGCATTGTTTTATTCTGTATATTACATCTATACTATATATAAAGAAAACAGTATGTTTTGGCTCTTTTGGACTAATTTTTTATTTTTTCGAAATTACCCTCATCTTTCAATACAAAAGCACATATAGCAAATTGATAAGAGTAATAAAGTCAATTATTAAAATAAAAGTGTAACAAACTAGAGAGTATATCCATACTTACTTTTTTATAATCTCAATTATGCTCTTAAACAACTTTTTCTATATTAAAGATTGTTGTTGGTGTCATTAAAAAAATAAGAATTTAGATTATAAATTTTTTGTTATATTGTTCATGTCATTGAAATAGATAATCATGGTTAGCTTGGTTTGTTATAATTTGAAAACAACAAACATTTATATTTTTAGTTTTAATCAAAAATCAAAATTTCACAAAAAACACTGTTTATAATTTTCAAACGTTAGTGCAATAAAAAGAACAGAAAAATGGACACTAACGTGCCAATCTTTTCGCTAGTATATATAATGTGTTTGTATTCATTAAAAAGTTGGAGGATATATAGAAGAATCTCAACTTACAAAAGGTTTTTAGGGTGTGTACACTATATATCACAACTCACAACTGATCTCAAGTAAAAATGTGTGCTCAATTATACTTCGGGGTAGATTTACCACCTAGCGTCTGAGCATACGTCCGAGCTCAACCCATACCTTATTTGTATCGCTACAAGAAATTTGACTTATAGTGACAGCCAAAATCCGTTACTATAGGGCAAATTTTCGTAGCTAAATTTGTATGTCATTGTCAAATGGTTGTCATTGCATGTTTTCCACATTTACAAAACCTAGGTAATTCTAAGGAGACTATTTTAAAAACATTATAGACTTCTACCTACGGTTGCGGTTGTCACTAAAACTTATCATTGTTTTATTTTATTTTTTATATTTTCTATTCTACTATGAATTCTAAAAATGAATAATTCATAAAATCACCACTAAAATTAGTTTAATCAATATAATAAAATATTGTAATCGATATCATTGAAATTTGAAATTAATTACTATAATCAATTTTTAGAATAAATTCTTGAAGTGGCTTAACTAAAATAATTCTCCCTAACTATGAGTTATTATACCATTCACCAAACCAATAATCAATACTCACAAAAATACTCAATACTCACATAAATCAAAATCTATATATACTCCATTGCTCATTTAATTTATGGTAACAAAATTTGAATCACTATTCATAATAGCCTATTAGACAAAATGACATAATATAAAGTTACAACTTACACTCACTTCATATCTAAAAAAACTTACAATCACTTCTACAATAGGGCATAATAAATCAGATTTTAACTTCTAATTTGTGGATCTTCAACCATAGTGGGTGCACCAAAGCTATTGCCAACATCAACAAAAGTTAGAAGTCCACCGATTATCAAGCCGTGTCAATAAGCTAGTAAAATAATTTTATAAGCCCGTGAGAAATAATTGTTACCAACAAGATCAACGATGTGTGGTTCAATGACTTAATGATATGTTACACGGAACGGGAGATATTCAAGTCACTTGATGATGTTGATATTATTCGAACATTCACCGCAAAGAGCTTTCGAAAAGGACATTTAACTCCTTTTTTTTTTTTTGGTGGTGTCCGGGGTTCGAACCTCAGACCTTACATATATTATGCATTGTCCTTACCAACTGAGTTAAGCTCATGGGAACACTCATTTTATTTAGCACACTTTTGTCATGTTATGTTTCATCCCTCTTGTTTTAAATTGTACTTTTATCGACAAAATGACGAACCTCTTTTATTTTAATTTATGACTATTTATATATTATATCACATGTGAATTTACGGTCAAAATTTTGTCCAAACTCGATAAAATTCCTGACTCCGGCACTGATTATACTCCATATCTCTCACAATAAATATCTCTTTTGAGTTTTAGCCTTATAAAAGATGACATCTAATATAATGCATGTCTGGTGGGGTAAATTTTTTAAAATCTGAAGTGAAAAACGACAACAAAATGGAAGACTTTACCCACCTTGCATGTTTGTTTCGTGAGGTAACAGGAACTATGGGAAATGAACTGCAGCTCCCGTTGAAATGTGTGCTTCTAAACACCAATAGAATATGTGAACTTTAGATGTTAGCTTCAAGAGAATCTTATGTATTTTTGTCTATAATGATAGTACATGTTTTCCTCGAATATATGTTTGTCTTCAAATATTAAATTAATCATTGGATTCGAACTCATAACCTCTTATTATGAAAAAATATATTTTTAAGTTAAATATGTTTTTGATCATTATAAATATTCATAAATTTGTTTTTAATTCTTACAAAATAAAATTGCTTTTTTAAGCCTCTAAAAACTTCCAATAAAAAATGCTAACCTTCGAGTGAACTACTTAAAAGTTTATATATGCAAAATTCACAAAAGAAATATTCTAAAAATTACAACAACAAAAAAAGACAAATATCCCCACACATCAATGTTTAGTATTATTACTTTTAAAAGAAAGATCTGATAATGAAAAATAATTTCAAAAATGGCATGATAGTGACATGGATGGGGACGCAAGGCAACGGTGGTGGGTGGGGACGCAAAGAATGCAATGCAATACATAATTCAAATTGCAAAGCATGAATGAACCAGACATGATGGGAAATCACTCTTCACTTCACTTCACTATTGCATTCCATATGCATGCTAGCTAGCTAGCTAGAGTTATGTTAGTGAGTTTTCTGTTTATTTGAGAGAGTGAAACAAAACCAAACTTAATTCTTACTCTTACATTTACATTTGTTTGTGAGTTTGGAGGGTTGGAGAATGAATGATTCTGGGAATGAAAATGTAGAGCAAAATTGAGGAATCTTTTATATTTTTTGAAAGAATGTTTTTTAAAGAGTAATAAATTAATGTTTATGATTAATATATTTTTAATTTAAAGAATATTATAACAACACTAGCGAAAAGACGGGCACATGAGTGCCTTTCTTTCCTCTCTTTTTATTGTGCTAACGTTTGAAAAATATGAACGACATATTTTGATTTTGATTAAAACTAAAAAAAATATAAATGTTTGTTGCTTTCAAGTTATAAAAATCAAATTAACATAATTATTTATTTCAACGACACCAACAATAATACAATATAACAAAAAAATCTAATCTAAATTCTTTTTTTAATGACACCAACAACAATTTTATTATAGAAAAAGTTGTTTAAGAGTATAATTGGAATGATGAAAAAGTAAGTATAAATATATTCATCTAGTTTATTACACTTTTTAAATGATAAAGGAAAAAATACAAAAAATATTCAAATCGTGTTTGTTACATTTGTTTTAATATTTAATTTTATTCTTATTTATTTGTTACATGTGTTATTTATATTGAAAATTGAGGCTATTTTTTGAAAGAAAAATCCAGCTCAAAAGTACTGAAATGGGTAGTTTTCTTTATATATAGTATATATATAATAAATTTGAAGAATTCATATAAACCCTCCTAAACTCTCCTCCAATACAATGTTTTTATTTTGACAAAAACTAAATGATATTCATTCATTCAAATTGATAGAATACATCAGAATCAAGTTCGCTAAAAATGTAAAGGATGAATCTCCGAGCAAACTCATAGCACCAAAATTAATAGCATACAACGGCAAAATTCTTACAAATAATATGATAAAATCTAAATCACCATAATGCCTTTGCTTCCGGATCTGCAACGTTGACGTCCAAATCATTGATTGAATCTGTGATTGACTGAAGCTAATCTATCAAGATGAACCAAATGAACACCGCAACAAAATGAGAAATCAAACAACACCCCACAAGGCGATGAACAACACAACGCCGCACTCAGACGACGAAATCACAAAAAAAAATACAAAAGAAAACATTTGATATATGTGGAAATCACTTATTTAGATCGAAAGAAAGGGAAAAAAAGAGACAGAGGGGTGATTCTAGGTCAAAAATGACCTAAAACCACTCCTCCTTGATGAGTGAAAGAGAAAGAAAACCTAGAGAGAAGTTGGAGTTTCTCTCATTAAAAAACTTCCAATACAATTTTTTAGTTCCTTAAATGAAGAGAATTTTATATTTTGAAGAAAAATAAACCCTCCAAAGTCTTTGATCCCTTCGTACTCTATTTCTTCCATTTCCTCCTTCCATTTTTTCCAAACCCCCTCCCTTTTCTTTCAAAATGTGCAAGCAAAACCTTAGTCGGGCAAAATGCTACAACACAAAGCGCATGAATGTTTTTACATTACATTGAATTTGTTGAAATCAACTATAGAAATTTTACAAACACCACACTCTCTAGCTTTTACAAGATCACATTGTTGTAATACCAAATTACACAAAGTAGATTAAGGAAATTAAAAGAATTAATTTTGATTAAAAGTGAGTTAGAGTTGAACACACTTGATGAAAAAAAATTGGGGGTAAAATCCTAAAATTTTAGTTTTTATTAGAATAAATTATGGAAGAAAAGGAAATTTAATCGGGAATATCTATATATGTCAAAATTCTATAATAAATTATACCTCTTTCAAAAGTTAACTATACATATAATGTGTGTAATTGATTTTGAGGTGACAGAAATTGATTTTGAATGAATTGGTTTATAAAAATGACTATGGTGAAAGAATTGAATTAGATAATATCTAAATAGGTGGTAACTCTTAAAAAAATTATATATTAAAACTAATATATAATTTGTATTACAACACATCATTATAATTCTGTAAACTTTTTTTTTTGTGGGTGAAATCTCCTTTTAAGTGTGATGCATCACATACACTGTAGTCATTCTAGTCGTTCCATTCATTCATGAAAGATAGAAAAGACTAAAAAAATGTCTAAAACTTCACGTGCACTTGCATTGCATATTGTCCAATTAACCTTTTCTCTCTTCACTATTTCACTATTCTGTCTCTTCTGCCGTTCACTTTCAAAGTTTTAAGTATTTTCCTCCAAAATTATTCTTCCATGAAATTATTCCGTGTTTTATATTGAGAATGTGGACTTATTTCATGGATGAAAATTTGTGGAGGGACCAAAAACTTAAGAAATATTTTATGGGGACTAAAATTAAATGTTAGTATATTTAGGGGGACTATTTATTTATTTAACCCTTTTTTATATTCAATTTTAACTATTACATTTTTCATTTTCCTTTCTTTACTACTCAACAAAAGGTAAAAACTTTTGTACCTTATATACAAAGAACAGAAGCATCACACTTAACACTAAGCTTTTTTTTAGTACTTGCTGCAACTGAAACTGAAAAAAAACCAAAGACAATGAAGAAGAAGAACAAAACCATGTCTTTTCGACTTTGTTGTTCCATTGCAATGTGTGTTGCTGCAATTCTACTTCATCAATGTTCCTTTGCAGTTTCACACCCTAATAAGATCACAAATTTACCTGGTCAACCACATGTTGATTTTCATCAGTTTTCAGGTTATGTAAATGTTGATGATCAAAACAAAAAAGCACTCTTTTTCTACTTTGTTGAAGCTCAAAATGATGCTGTTTCCAAACCACTTGTTCTTTGGCTCAATGGAGGTGGTTTTTAGTTTTTGTTTCTTTTATTAGTAACATTGATTCTCATCACTCACATAGATAAAAAATTTGAAGTTTTGTGAAAAATTGAACTTTTTTTCATGCTGTTTTGAAGGGCCTGGTTGTTCTTCTCTTGGTGTTGGTGCATTTTCAGAAAATGGGCCATTTAGGCCTAAAGGAGAGGCTTTGGTTAGGAACCAATTCAGCTGGAACACAGGTTTGTACTTTCATCAATCAATTCTTGTCTACACTAATTTTGTATTAAGGTTAAATATGTTTTTAGTCTTTATAAAAACAAGACTTTTGAAGTTTAATGTCTATAAATTTTGTCCCATTTTAGTCCCTATTTTAATTTTTTTTTACAAAAAGGTCCTGCATGGTTTAGTTTATCTGAGCTTATTTACTAGGATAAACGCTTGTGAGATTGTACGGAAGAATTTGTGGAAACAACTTATGACATATCCATAAGTTGTTTATGTAAGTTCTCCAAGATAGCTTTTGAAAATAGCTTATAGTGTATACGAAATAAATTTAACTTTATTTTATCTTTGTTATAGAATTAACTTATACATGAACATTTATATGATAAGTGCTTGATTAAGCTGTTTATTCAAACATGGCCAGAATAAGTGTTACTAGCTCATGTATTTAGTCCTTATTGAAGCAAAATAGACTATCATTGAACAAAATTTATGTAGGGCTAAACTTAAAAAATTGTGGATTTGATAAGACTACAAACATATTTAACCCTTTATAATATTATGGTTTTCCAATTTCCATTAATGGGGTGGTTTCATTTTTGGCTTAACAATAACAATCTCATAAGCATTGTGTAAATGTGAGTTGCAGAGGCAAATATGTTGTACTTGGAATCACCAATTGGAGTAGGATTTTCTTATTCAACTGATACTTCATCTTATGAAGGTGTAAATGACAAGATTACAGGCAAGTTTTCAATTTTCATCCTTCTATTTGATCTTAGAATGATTCTCAATTTTATTCCTTTGAATGGTCAAGCACCATTTGATTCAAACATTTTTATGTTACTAAAGATAAATTTATTTGTTTCTCTATCTCTCTTTTTCTTTTCTTGTACTCTTTACCTTTTACTAAATTATGTCATGTCCCTTTCTCCTAAAGTTTTGCATAGCATAATGTTATTACACTATCTACTCTTTTACTTTAAAGTTATGTATGTTATGTCCACTGCATAATGGTGTTGTTTTTCTTGCAGACATGTCATGTACCTTAAAGATTGTCTTGGTTTTCTGAAATTGTTTTGTCTTTCTCTTTATAGCCAGGGATAATCTAATCTTCTTGCAAAACTGGTTTGTGAAGTTCCCTGAATACAGAAACAGAAGTTTGTTCATCGTAGGAGAGAGCTATGCCGGTAAAACAATAATTTATTATTGAACAAATATCCAATTTGCATCAATCTAGTCCGTTACGTTATGAATATTCTAAAATGATCCTGAAATTGTAAAACTTCAATCGAGTCCGTCCATACGTTGGTAACAATGTCGAAGACACGTTTGATAACAAATCAAGACGAATTTGATTTACATTTTACAATTCTAGGCATCATTTTGAAATATTGAATATTAAGGACTAATAACATAATTATGCAGCTAATGATGTGTTTTGTAATTTATCATTAGGTCATTATGTTCCACAATTGGCTGAGCTTATGCTCCAATTCAACAAAAAGGAGAAGTTGTTTAATTTAAAAGGCATTGCTGTGAGTTAAAGCACAAACTTCCAATTATTCTTCTTTTCTTATCCTGCTAGTGCTAGGCTTCATCACCTTTTCCTTTATGTTGGTGCCAGCTTTTTCTTTCTGGTTTCTGTAAAAGTAACCGAAGAAAACTAGGCAAAATAAATAATGACGATGAAAATTTGTAATTTGACGATGAAAATTAGCTATCTAAAGCTACTGATGAGCTATGTAACGCATACACATTAGATCGAAGACATGTCCGGTGTCAGACATGTGTCACAGTGTCAGTGTCCAACATGATATTGACACATGTGACATGTGGTTACATTCAATCACTTTTATTTTCTTAATTTATTACGAGTGGTTATGTGTCGATGTCAGTATCGTGTTTGTATCAGTGCTTTGTAGCTAACGAGTTTTCTTTCATGCAGCTTGGTAATCCAGTTCTAGAATTTGCAACAGATTTTAATTCGAGAGCTGAGTTCTTTTGGTCTCATGGATTGATCTCAGACTTAACATTTAAAATGTTCACTTCAGTTTGTAACTATTCAAGATATGTGAGAGAATACTATAACGGTGCCATTTCTCCCATTTGTTCAAGTGTAATGAGCCAAGTTAGTACAGAAACAAGCAGATTTGTTGACAAGTATGATGTCACTCTTGATGTTTGTATATCTTCTGTGTTTTCACAAACCAAAGTCCTCAATCCTCAGGTGAGTTTATCATCGGATTTGGACTGTGCGCTATCACAATCCCATGACTGCATGCAGCAGGCACATTGGCGGTCGTTTAATCAAATATCACATGGTCCAAATTTCAAGTTCATATTTTAGATTTTTAAAATAATGCAAAAAAATGTATTCATTGAAATCTAGACCACACAATCTTGATCGATCGACCACCAATGTATCTGAATGCGTGGATATCATTCATTTACAGTTTTTACAAACAAGTTTAAAATACTGAAGTATGACATGATGGTCTTGTTTTTGTTGTCATTTGTCAAATAGCAAGTGACCGAAACGATTGATGTATGCGTTGAAGACGAAACTGTCAATTATCTTAACAGAAAAGATGTTCAATCAGCTTTACATGCACATCTGATTGGAGTACATAGGTGGTCTCCCTGCAGCAGGTAATTCACTCTTTGTACATTGTGCTTACAAGAAACATTGTTTTAAATTATGGCTGCGATTAGTATCTTTGATATTGCCAGAATTGGTGAAGAAATGCAGCCAATGTAGCTGCAACTGCAGTCACAATACAGTTACAAATATCTTAAAATCTGTATGCTGCGACCAGAATTGCAGTTACAGACCTCAATTTTAAACCTTATCGCCGTGTCTTGCCTCTTGAATTTGGATTACCTGCAGTCAACACAATTCCATGCACTCATGCAGTCAGCACATCAGTGGTTGTTAGATTGAGATTAAACGGTTCAGGTTTCAAGCTCTTGTATTTAGATTATCTAAAAAGCAAAATGTGCATTGGAATCCGGATCATCCGATTGGTCTAACGATAACCAATGTGCTGACTGTGTGAATGTGTGGGAGTTCCTTTCTTATCATAAAACGTTTTTGTTTTTTATAGTATATATATAAGACAGAAATACTTACAGTTTTGCATCATGTCAATCAGTGTGTTGGATTATGAGTTGCGTGACTTGGAGATACCGACAATCACGGTTGTAGGCAAGCTAGCCAAGGCAGGAATTCCAGTTTTGGTCTACAGGTATGTGCATGCATCATGTCTTACTTATTACATGTATTTGAAATAAAGATCTTATAGTTTTTCTCATAACATAATCACTTATATTAGTGGCTGGATACACTTGTAAAAGTTACCTGTGACTTTTACTGGCCTCAGAATAGTTTGTTAATAAGTACTTAACTAAGCCCTTTAGAATAATTTTATGAATGAGGGCCTATTTGAATTGACTTATTTGAACTATCTACTGGCATAAGCACTTGTGAGATTGTTTGAGAGAGCTTACAATATATCTTTAAGCTCTCCATAAGGTACTTACTTATTAATGACATGTCCAAAAGATGTTGTCAGCCTATTTTTATAAGCTCTCCAATATTGCTTATGAAAATAAATTATACCTTATATGAAAACAGTTCAACTTTATTTTATTTGTCATAAAAATAACTTGCAACTAAGCCCGATAAGCGCTTAATTAAGTAATTTATCTAGACAAAGCCTAAGTAATCCATTAAACTTAGTCCTTAGTCCAAATGTAAATTTAACTTTTTACTTAGCATAAACTCGACCATGTCTAGTTGTCTACATAAGCCTTCATAAATCATAATTACTTGAAAAATTTGTTTTGCAGCGGTGATCAGGATTCAGTTATCCCATTGACCGGAAGTAGAACTTTAGTACATCAATTGGCAAAACAGCTGAGAATGAATACCACTGTACCATACAGGGTGTGGTTTGCGGGGCAACAGGTGAATCCTATTGTGTTTTGTTGATATTGAACGTGTGTCCGTTGTCCTACAAGACACCGGCACATATAGTTAAATGCCCTTATTATATTTTTTGTTCAAAATATGAATGGTATCGACGTGTCAGAGTCATGTTTCATGTATTTGTCTGTGTTGTGCTTAAGAATAATCTCGCTTTTATTTTCAGGTTGGTGGTTGGACTCAAGTTTATGGTAACATACTATCATTTGCAACGGTTAGGGGAGCATCACATGAAGTACCCTTTTCACAGCCTGAGAGATCACTTGTGCTGTTTAAGTCCTTCTTAGAAGGAAGATCTCTACCAGAAGAATTTTGATTAGTGTTGTCCCTTGTTAAATCAAATCTTCTCATTTTAAAATCTAGAAAATTTTGTAAAGTTCTCAAGCAAGGAGGAAAAATGTGTGTTAATTGAAAAAAAAATCCTTCCCCTGTCATGTTACATTTTTTTATCTACTTTTAATATTTAAAGTGGTCATGTAATTGTGCAGTAACTTCATGCTTTTTTAATCATTTTTAAGCAAATTGACATGCAAAGGCATCCTTGTAGCACTATAAGTTAAACCTATGTTTGAAATTCTGGCACGCACTAAAAGATGTTGAGCACGATGTCAAGACATGCGGAATGTCTAGTAATGTCAAAACATCGTGACAACACAAATAACAAACTAAAGAAAAAGGTTGAAAGTAAATGACACAAGTTGTTTGTTAACCCAGTTCGGTCCAACGTCATCTACATCTAGGGGCAACCAAGACAGGAAGGAAATCCACTATAATAGTATTAGATTGAAGCCTGCATAAACAACCTCCGGTTTACTATAGCTTCGCACCTAATCACTACATGTGATATTTCTATCTAAGACACTCCTAGATATGAGACCTCTCTCACTTCCTCTCAATCACTCACCAATGATAATCAAATACAATGAAAATGGAGACACACTCCATGAAACATAATCCACTCTTGCTTAAAAGCTTACAAGTGGTTCACAACTTACAACTCAACTACAAGTTCAACTCAAGCATCAAGGTGATACAAGAGTGGCTCACAAACAACAATGGACAGACTAAAACCCTAATAGACAATTTGACAATTGCGCCGTAGTCTTCTTAGGTTTAGAGTCTTCCTTTATGTAGTCTTGGTTCTGAATGGGCTTTTCTTCACACGTTTTAAACAATTCCAGTTGATAATAATTATATTTTCAGCTACAATCTTCTAGAAGAAAAATATATTTTTTTCACAAATATATTTGCATCAAATATTCCTTCCATAAATATATTTGCATCATACGATACAAAAACATATTTGTTGTCCATAAATATATTTTTAGCAACAATCTCCTTGAAGCACAAAAATATATATTTGAAACAAATCTTTTATATTTTCTACAACAATTTTCACAAATATATTTCTACCAAATATATTTTGCAAATTCAATCCATATATATGGCAGCATTAAACCGATAAAAGAAACTTCTAGAAACACACGCCTCTTGGAGCACAAGTCATGTGAATCATATCTCCTATCAAATCTTCAGTGATCTCACGCAAAAATACAATCTTCCAAGAATGTGAAACAAGGCACGCTACGATGTCGTACCAATATGTCAAGACATCTTGTCCAACAGTTTGCTAGAACACTTGTTTTAACAAAATGCTGTCAATCACAAACTACAAACCTAACAATCTCCCCCTTTGACAATTTTTGGTTAAAACAATCTTTGCATAAACCAACAAGAGCTGGAAGGATACAAAACATGCCTTCTTTCATTTAACTCAAAACTCATCTTTAAGATATGCAAAACATCTTTAACATTACTTCAATAAAATTCTTGAAGAAATAACGCACAAGTAAAACACCATGTCATCATTGAAGCATCACTCCTAGGAGGTATCAACACACTTTTGACGTAAAAAACAGGTAGTGTTGCTTTTAATCGGTTTATTTTGAGCTATTTTTGGGGTTTTTGCTATCAGTTTTTGCAAAACATTGACATGGGGACATCGGCAGTTAAGTGCCAAGGTATGGGAGCATCGGCAGTTAATTGCCGAAGGATTTCGGTAGTTAACTACCGAGGAAAACTGGCAGTTATCGCATGCTACTGCCTCTTTTTCCGAAAAAAATTGGATTTTTTTTTGTTTTAATTCATTATGACATTGATGTTTATGCATTAGTTAGTTGTTAATTCATAGTTTTGTGTTGTAAATTTATAGTAATGGTTGAGAATGCGGATGATGATTTGGGAGAGACAAAACCAAATTTTGTTGAAAAAATCCGGAGATGTCAAACCGCCTAAAGTTGAAGTCAAACCAAACATTGATGGAACTTCCGTCCATGTTGAAGCTTCATTATATTTTGACTTCGGTGTACTCCCACTTCATGCCAACGAAGTTGACACGGTAAGTTTTTTTTCCGAAGACGTTAAATGGAAAGATAGGGATGACTTGCTTAATTGGGTACGTGTCAAGCAAATAAGGCGGGATTTACAATTGTTATACAGAGATCAAGTTTGATCAATCCAATGGTGCAACTAGTGTGTGAAATGAGTGAAGCTCACAAAGTGCTGGAAAAAAACATAAGCATGAGACAACGGACTCAAGAAAATGCGGGTGCATGTTCATGGTTAGTGGATATCTTAGTAGGAAAACAAATGAATGGAGATTGGACATTCTTAATAAAGTTCACAACCATGCGATGGAGTCGGCTTTAGAAGGACACATGTTTGCCGGTAGATTAAAGGAGGATGACAAGAAGATTGTACGTGACTTGACCAAAAGCAAGGTGCTTCCAAGAAATATTTTGTTAAATTTGAAGAGCAAAAGACAAGATTTCATGACAAATATCAAGTAAGTATACAATGAACGTCAACGAATATGGAAGTCAAATAGAGGTGACAAGACGACATTGCAGTTTCTAATCTCAAAGTTGCAGGAGTACAACTATGTTTATTTCTCAAGAACACAAAGTGAAAGTACTACTATTGAAGACATCTTTTGGGCTCATCCAACATCCGTTAAATTTTTTAACAATTTTCCAACGGTTTTGGTTATGGACTCCACCTCCAAATGATGCGTAAACTTCGTACGTCAAAGATGAATATGCCTAAGGTGGTTGTGACTGACAGGGATACGGCTTTGATGAATGCGGTTGCAAATGTTCTCCCCGAAAGTTATGCAATGAATTGTTACTTTCATGTGCAAAAAAATGTTAAAGCAAGGTGCATCTTAGACTGTAGATATCCTTTGGGAAAAAAGATTGGAAAAGAGGTGAAACATGGGGATGTAGTGAAGAAGATAATGAGAGCATGGAAAGTTATTGTTTAATCACCCACTCAAGAATTATATGAAAATGCATTAATGGAGTTCCAAGATGTTTGTAGTGATTTCCCAATTTTCCTAACCTATCCCATGGCCACCTTGGATGATGTTAAGGAGAAAATAGTGAAGGCATGGACAGACCATGTGTTGCATCTTAGTTGCAGAACCACCAACAAGGTAGAATTGGCACATGCTTTAGGAAAGAAATATTTGAGCAATAGTGTGGGTAATTTGGGTACTTGTTGGGAGAAAATACATGGTATGTTGGTGATGCAGTTAACTGCGATACAAACATCATTTGGTCAGAGTCGTACTGTATTGGAACATAGATTCAAAGACGTCACTTTGTACTATGGGTTATGGGGTTATGTGTCTAGATATGCTTTGTACAACATTGCTTTGGAAGAGGAACGTTGTAGGGGAACATTGTGTATGGACAAGGAAATTTGTGGTTGTGTTCAAAGGACATCGTATGGGCTACCATGTGCATGCTTTATTGCTACTAAAATTCGTGAAGACAAGCCTATTTTATTGGATGAGATACACCATCATTGGCATAGGTTATGTATGGGTCAATAAAATAATGAAGATGGTTTTTCTGTCGATGAGTAGTGGAATGATATTCAAGAACGTCTTAAGAAAGTCCCTTACCAAATGAAGTTAGAAATGAAAGAGGTTTTGCGGCAGTTGGCATTTCTTGACACTACCATGTTGTCTCCATCACCACGAAAAGTACCAACCAAGGGAGCCAAGTCAAAAGTGGATATTGCGAGGTCTAGAGCAAAAGTGGCATCGACTAGTCGAATCCCTTCTTCATGGGACCGACTCTCTTGTTAATTTAAAGGCACAACTTAACACATATTTTGAGTATCTTGGTGAAACTCAATATACATGTCACTTATTTGCTCAGATGTCTTGCATTGACCACCTAGGAGTAGATAAAGATAAAGATGAAGAAATGTTCAAAATAACGTGCTATGTGCCTTGGCTTATTCACGAAAATAGCGACGTCGGATTTATGTTTACGAATATGGTGGAATATAATATATATATATATATATATATATATATATATATATATATATATATATATATATATATATATATATGTATGTTAGT
>Ga0315914_1004101_pt1 | contig 21837 bp, 13 predicted proteins | sample MpolenodulesMG_FD_203920 | JGI IMG/M metagenome (GOLD analysis project Ga0315914, IMG submission 203920) | Medicago polymorpha root nodule microbial communities from Los Angeles, California, United States - elongated nodules | ecosystem: Host-associated > Plants > Roots > Nodule | place: USA...
AGGTATATGTAATATTTGGAAGAACACTATTGTTAAAACTATTAACTCCTCAATGATAGCTGTATAAACAAAAGCAGAACCAATAGAGAGTCCTCGAAATATTTTCTAAAGAACAGGGAAAAGAAGACTAAATAAATTCAAATGCAAAAGAATATTTTCCATAAAAAAAAAATAGCGGCACTAAGACAACGAAGAAAAACAAAAAGAAGAGTAGACAATTGAGGAAGTAGGGTTTCACCAATATAATGCGCCAATTGCGTCAGTAAAAGGTGGAATGCCAAACCTGAGGTAAATAAAAAACCTTTAATTTCAAAGGGTCACAATTGGTTTTGCACATCACTGGAAAAGTTAATGATAAACAAACAACACAGAAAACTCATAAGCAACCGAAAAAATGAAATAGAGAATGGAACAATTCACAAACCTTCCTAGTTTCTGCAAACGTTTTCTCAAAGCATAACGAATCGTCTTCTTGAACCTTTGATTCTATCTGCCTTAAAACCCTACCTTTTCTTTCCACTGTCGTCACTGGCACGACCTCTATCGTCGTAGTTCCGTAACCAACTTATGATATCTCCGACGTCACGTTCCTGTCCGGTACTACTCCAACCTCCATTGACGGCTATGATACCTTAAGAACACAATAAAGAAATAATAACATTCAGATTTCAAATTGAAGAGGTAAATTCAACAATCCACGACAAAATTTCATAAATAAAAAAGCAATTTGTCAAAGATCAACATTAAAAAAAAACGATGAACAAATTAAGATTCTGATACCCATGACTATATTGTGAAATAGAGGAGAAGACATAGAAGAGAAAAATGAACAAATCGAAGACAAATAAAAAAAAGAACTTACTTGAAGTTAGAAGACAGTGTCACTTGAGATTGATGTTATGAGGTATGCTATTTGTTCTCGTGAGAGAAAGATATGGATTGGATGAGGGAGAAATGATTGAGATCTAGAAAATGAAGGGAAAAGAAGAAGGAGAAACTGAATAGACAGAAAAAGAAAAGGTAGCGTGTGATGGAAGCAGTATAGAGGAGCGTGTGAAGGAGAAATATTAGGGTATTTTGTTGAGATTGTTGACAAAGAAGATGAGTACAAAATTGTTAGGGTTTTGGGATTAGTATTAGCCAAAATAAAGGAAAAATTGTTAGGGTTAGTATTAAGAGGGAAAATATTAGGTTTAGTTGCTGCAGACCTAATAAAATTAATAAATAAGGATTTTTCACGTTCAAGTACAGCCCGGCCAATGCACACTGACTCAGCAACCTGGTTAAGAGATTGATATTAAAGAATTGGTCAAAACTAATATTGTGAACCTAAACTAGAATAAAAACATTGGCAAAATTAGCCATAAACTTAGTTAATATTTTTAGGAAAAACTTGCCTGTGCAGGAGTAAAGCAAAAGGAATTTCGTCTAGTTTTAATACGCCATAAACTAAGAAGAAGAAGAAGAAGAAGAATCCTATTAATTTAAGCATTTTCATTTTTTTTTCCTTTCTAAACTCAAATGACTTATCTAGAAAACCTAACTAAGCAGATTAAATTCTAAAGATACCATTAAAACAATTTGTTTAAGCGATTTGAGTCCCATTAAATATGTGGTAAGGAGTTTAATTTTTGACTCACATATATGAAAAAAATCTTGTTGAGAGGGGGAAAACTCATCCGGTGTGTTCCACGGATTCCCCGACAGAAATTAGTCATCGCCAAACAACGATGAAAATTTCGTACCAATATCGTAATAAAATAAAAACAATTTACGAGGAAACTAAAAATGCAATAACATACAAACTTCATTTATAACATCATCGATCCTTAACTAAAAAGAGGTTTATGTCATTTTTTTTTTTTTTTGACCAAAAGAAGTTTATGTCATGTTGAGTTTAGGAAACGAAGTAAAAATGCGATCAAACGTAAGGGAGCTCATTACAACATGATTCAACAAACAAAAAAAAAGATACAAGAGAGGAAATACAAGCCAAAGTGACAATGGAGTAATGGATTTTTTTGATCCATCCATTAGAATCTAAATTCATATCCATCCAATTTGCCACCCCTACTCATATACAGTAATTCCTAGTTCAATTGTTTCTTCGTTCCTTTGGATATCTGAACTCTTAATTTAGCAGTTTTTTTTTTTCTTTTCAAAACTTGGTATCCGATTTAAGAACCGATTAATATGAAGGAATCAATCTCACCGCCCACTTGCAGGACCCCATTTAAAATCAGATCAAAGTTCTGTATGAACTGTCCACCGAAATTAACACCGGATGGAATTGAACCCGAGAGCTTGAGAGGAGTACACTCCAATATCTCAAGTCAACCACTAAGCCAACTCCAAAAGAGTTTCAAGAAGTTTACACTAAACCACTGTTTGATTGTTTATAATTTTTCGTAATATATGCACAAAAACATAAATTAAGTGTCAATACTAAATTCAGCACCTATTAAATAATTTCATATAAGAACATTTAATTTGTTTTTTAAGAATTTATTCATATTAAGAAAAATACTAATACTTTCATTTTTTTTGTTAAAGATATTATATTAAATGTTATAAATATTATAACCTTTAATATTAGGAAAACATGATAAGTATAAACTCTAAAATATGTTATAACCTTTAATATTAGTAAATGTTATAAATATTCCTCAAAATATTTTAAAATGATAAGTATAAACTTTCTAACAAATTTTAGAGAGAGTCTCTTTTGTATTTATGTCGTTTATCTAAACCTTTGACTCAAACTACTCAACACAAACTCACCGACATCATATTTTAATCAAACAAAGGTACTCATTTTCGGTCAACATACAGTAAAATCGGTGATAAATTGACACTGACACATATTTAAAATAGTCGTATCTCAACGAATCTTTTTCTATTATTTAAATGTTGCATATAAAGTTATTAATAACTTAATAGTTGTATAATTGAATCTATCTATTCATTTCAAAATATATTTGTAAATAAGATTATCGTTAGTCAAGTCAAAACATTTCAATTAATTTTAAAATGAAAAATAATGTAAATAAGATTATTTTTAGTCAAGTCAAAACATTTCAATTAATTTTAAAATGAAAAATAATATTTTATTTTTTAAATTTCTCATATGGTTCATTGAATCATTTATGTTGTTCATATCCATTGAACATAATTTTTTCACAGTAAACTTCTATAAAAAAAGATATTGATTTCTTTCAATATTTTTTTTTTTTTTAAAAAAAACTTGAATCATTCCTTCCATCATTCCCTTGATGGCTACCTAAAAAAATATATTTATATAGCTTGCTCTTGTAAGTTGTACTTGTATCCAAACACATCTCAATTAATTCCAATGGAATCAATTAACACTCCTAGCCTTCCCTTTTGCCCTCCACCTAAGGATCAACAAGGTGAAAACAAGGTCCAATTTTTTGACTTCACCTTATTGCAAAAAGAAGGAAATGTACCAAAAGAGTTCATTTGGCCTTCTGAGCATTGGGTGAAAAGCAGTGGAGAAAATATTGAGCTACCTCTTATTGACATAGGTGTCATCAAGAGTGATGAGGCTGCAATGGCCAATGCTGCTAAGATTGTGAGGGAGACATGCTTAAAACATGGTGCCTTTGAAGTCACTAACATTGGTGTGGATTCAGATTTCATCAATGCTGTTCTTCAAGAAACCTATAACATTTTCAAGCTTCCATTGAGCAAGAAAATTACTGCTATAGCCAAAGATTCTGGCTTTTCAGTTGCTCATGCAGAGAGGTATACTACTGTTTTGCCATGGAAAGAGACATTTACTTTCATGTACAAACACAACACCAAAAATGAGACACAAGTTGTTGATGTTGTCAATTCTCTCTTGGGTGAAGACTTCCAACAATCTGGGTAAGGGACAAAGTTCTAAAGTACTGTGTTTTTCTATTCTCCAATTAATAATAATAGTTTTTCCATTCTCCAATTTTTTGGTTCTTTTTTTGAGTTTTTTTTATTTTTTTATTTCCCTTGAAATCTATTGTTTATCTATTTTTATTTTGAATAGGTTGGTGTATCAAAAGTACAGTGATGCAATGAATGATTTATCTGAGGTGATTATGGAGCTATTGGCCATTAGTTTGGGTGTGAATCGTAAACATTATCAAAGATATTTTGAAGATGCTGAGTCAATGATGAGATGCAACTTTTATCCACCTTGCAGTGCTAATCTCACTGGTGCTCTTGGCAATGGCCCTCATTGTGACCCAATCTCTATCACTATTCTCCTTCAAGATCAAGTTGGAGGTCTAGAAGTTTTTGCTGACAACAAATGGCTTGCTGTTCCTCCAAAGCCTGATACCTTTGTCATCAACATCGGTGACACTTTCATGGTATGTAAATGGTAAAACAATACTAGTGTGTTTCTTAGCATGCAACAAAACAGGTTAAATATGTTTTAGGTTCCTATAAAATTAACAAAACGGATAAATGGTAAAATGATACTAGTGTGTTTGTCTATTTTATTTTGTATTTTTGACAAATATATTTGTTTATCTTAGGCACTGACCAATGGGCTGTACAAGAGTTGCCTACACAGGGTATTGGTTAGCAACGAGCTGGAGAGGAAGTCGTTGACTTTCTTCGTGAATCCAAGAGGAGACAAAACAGTGAGTCCTCCAAATGAGCTTTTGGAAAATGAAGAAGCTAGAAAATATCCTGATTACAAATGGTCAGAACTATACGAGTATACACAAAAAACTCGTAGGGTTGATGCTAGCACACTTGACAGTTTCATTGCTTGGCGTCACTCTTCTGAGCCATCCAAATTTTAGCTGCTTTGAGTTGCATCTTCATAATAAGACTTTTGGTATCAACCATATGTCAATTAATAAACGATGTGCCTTTGTTGTGTAAACACAATTCACAATCTTATATTATTTTCTCAAGTACAATAGGAAAATAGTGGATTTCAATATTATTTTCTCAAGTACAATAGGAAAATAATGGATTTCAATTTTCATGCTAATTATATTGTCTGAGTTGTGATGTACACAAACATAAGAATGGATAAAAAAATTCTTCGAGTTTATTTTTTTTTTGGGACAAAACTTCGAGTTTATGTTGTATTTATCAATAACCTTTTTTGTTTGTTAATATTGACCTTGTCATAAAATAATAGGTGTCGAAAATTAAAATAGGGTTAAATATGTTTCTTGTCCCTGTAAAATTATGAACTTCTAAGTTTAGTCTTTACATAATTTTAACAATAATGCCTGTTCTCGCGAGAAACCTTATCCCGAAAGCATCACGACCGCTTTGGAAGTTTTCTTATTTAACTGTAGCACTCTCCCTATTTTATATCTTACCCTCCATGATTTCCACTCATTCCTATCTAACGGCAGCAATTCTTTCACGAGAGGCTCGGGATATTTTGTGTCGCGATGAATAGCAGTGCTGTAATTTTAATAGTTTTTTAGTCCCTACAAAAAAAAATTTTACTTATAAGTTTAGTCCCAACTAAAAGAAAATTTGTTTAATTATGCTTAAACTCTTAAATTTTTGAACAATTTTTTTGAGACATGTTTAGAACACTATGAAATGTTCATTTACTAAAATCTATTTTATTTTTAACATGAAACGAATTAAATATGAATTATTTAAAACAACAAAAGTTAAAGATAAAAGTAACAACATCTGGGTGTAGAAATCAAATTTTGCAATAATTTTTTGTGGAAGAACTTTTAATAATGTTCTTAACATGTTTGTAAAAGATTATTCAAAAACATAAGAGTTTAAACATATATTAAACAAATTTGAATTGAGTAGGGACTAATACTAAGTGCAGAATTTTTTTGTAGAGACTAAAAGAACTATTAAAATTAAATAAGGACTAAACTTAAAATGTCTCAATTTTATAGGGACAAAAAATATATTTAACCCATTAAAATATTATCCATCGATTTTTTGGTAAAAATATAAGCTTTATCATAAACTTATATTAATATACATACATACACATATGTGTCATCGTAAACATAACTTAGTTGGTAGGAACAATGCATAATATATATAAGGTTTGAGGTTAGAACTCTGGCCACCAACCACAAAAAAATACATACATACATATATAACAATATATAGCAAAAATGTTTATGAAAGAATATATTTTTATTTTAAAATTTGATGTTTCTAGATTTTTTATTTTTTTTTTAGAAAATACGATTGGGTTGTTCTTCCCTTTTCCATCTTTGCAATTCTATTTGGTTTCCGTAAAAATAATAAAAGTCATGATTCCTCAACAACATATTATATTTTTGGATTGACTAAGTGATTAATGAACTACGACAAATTGTTTGATAAACTCTGAATTGAATTTTTAAATTAAATAATTATTGTCAGACTATACTTACCATACGATTGAAATAAGATCCACCCATACTCATTTTCCCCTAAGAACCGAATGGTTACCACCAACAACGACAGAAAATTAGATTTTTGGATTGGAAAAAATTATTTCTTGCTAGCACCGATTGATTTGCAGAAAAAGGTAAATACAACTTAAATGTTACAAATATAGTGTGTGTTTGGTTCAACTTTGGATATAATTGATTTTGACAGAATTGATTACGATAAAATTGATTATGACATAATTGATTTTTAGAGAATTGATTTATGTTTAGATACAATAATGCAGAATTGATTAAACAAATGAATGTTGTTTGGATAGTTTTGATTAATGAAATATATTATTATACTAACAAAAAAAAAAAGTATTAATTTTTATGTATGCGGTTCTATTTGGTTCAGTTCGATTTTACAAAAGAAATCTAAAATCTGATCCAATTCGAATGGTTGTTACAAAAGCAAATCCAAACACATCCTATAAATTTCAATTTTTTGTTTTTTTAATCGGTTTGAATGTGAACATCACTAGATATATTATATAGTATATAAATATGAAAATAAAATTGATTTACATTTTGTTAAATTTTAATTTTTTTCTCTACATCGGTTTGACTTGAATTATAATATTAAATGTAATATTTGTTAAATAAATATTATTTTAGACATGCTTCCTTAAAAAAAAATTATTCTACACATACTATTAAATACTTCGATCGATACATTGAATATATATAGTCATATAAGCATTATTCAAATGATTGTTGAATTTTAAGTTTCTCTCTCAATTCAATTCACCGGAGAAATAATAATATTTAATATGATAATTTTATCAAAAAAAAATTAATGTGATAATTGTTATAAATAAAAATATTTAAATTTTTTAATATAAAAAAAATTGAGGGGTACAAAAGAAAATTGTTCCAGTATAATATTATTGTGTAATAGCTAGTGTTTAGGATTTCCCTTAAAAAAAAGCTAGTGTTTAGGATAAATACTATTTTTTTTTTAAATTTCTCCAAAAATAAGTAAAAACAATTTATATTTTAAACTCTGGGACAATTTTTTAAAATTTCGAAGCGCGTAAAATAATGGGGCATTCTAATATGGACCTCAAAAAGAGGGTCCAATGGGGGACTTATATATTTTTCGTAAAATAGTACTATATTTTAATAATAGTCAAATTAATTAATAAAAGTTCCACCTTTTAACTATTTTTTGGACATCTGTATTTGAGGAATTGATACAAAAAAATATAATAAAACAAAATAAAAAAAACCTGATAAGGACATAAGCCTAATCTAGAAAACGAAAAAAAAAATAGAAAAGAAAAAGACATAAAAAACAAAAAAAAAAAAACTATTTTCAAAGTATTTAAAACAAAAACTGGAAAAGAGATAAATTATTATTAATTAAATTAAAGCGACACTAATTTTTTTTTGCAATAATCTTCATTGTTTAATGTTACAAGGTCAAGTTCTCACAGTTGTAAGACGATAATTGGTGTCAGGGGTTCGAACCCCGACCCCTGCATATAATAATGCATTGTCCTGAGCTATGCTCACGGGACTACGATGCTATTATTTAAGTTAGATATTATTGAAATTATATAGTTTAATTTTCTTTAAACTTTAAATGTCAAACACATTTTTTATAAAATAAGTCAAATACATGTAAAATTTTAAATAAACAAATATTATAATTTTCAAAATTGTTATATGATTCATTGAATTATATATGGTTTTCATATTCATTGAATTGAGTTGAAGTATACAATCTGAAATTAAAAAAAAATAAAAAAATAGTATTTCATTTTATTCCATTCTCTTCTAGATACCTAAAATTGATATTTATTTTTTTGACAAAACCTAAAATTGTATTAATATATCTTGCCCTTATGTATTGAACTCATACCTAAACTTGTTTACAAATCCACTTCTGTTAATTCTGAATCCCAATGGCATCAATCACCTCTACCATTTCACCCTTGAAAAGTGAAAATGATGTCAAAGGACTTATTGACTTCAAATCCCTGCATGAGGAAGCGAAGGTGCCACAAGAGTTTATCTGGTCATCCGAGGATTTGGTTGAAACCAGTCAAGAAGAGTTGAATGTACCTGTCATTGATTTGGAAGCCATATTCAACGGTGATGATGCTGCTTTGACTGCTGCTGCAAAGATTGTGAGGGAGACATGCATGGAGCATGGCTTTTTCCAAGTCACCAATCATGGAGTTGACCAAAACTTGATAAATGCTACTTATCAAGAATTTGTGTCACTTTTCAAACTTCCTTTGGATAGGAAGCTCAATGCAATGAGAAATCCATGGGGTTATTCAGGTGCTCATGCAGCAAGGTACTCTGCTAGTTTGCCATGGAAAGAGACATTTACTTTTCAATACAAACACTATGATCAATCAGAGACACAAATTGTTGACTTCTTCACTTCTGCCTTGGGTGATGACCACCAACATGCTGGGTAAGAACCATAATCTTTTTTTTGTAATGGACTTATTTTCTCGCGAGTTTGGTGATTAAACTCACCAACAACGATATGTTGTGCAACAACTATGGGTACCTTTAGATCTGAAGAGAAAAAACTTCTTTCACTGAATCTAACGGTCTCCACAATTACGTTGTTGTAGGAGATCCAAAAACTCAATGTTACTAACCCATTAAATCAAACCAAATTGTTTATTTAATCACATCACTTTTTAGATAACGTTTAGGATGTCTTATGACAATTAAATTATTTTATTTTTAAAATATACTTTTTTACCATTAATCTAGATCGTTTAGGAGTGATCAAGATTTGTAACTCTTAACTCACTTTCTTTGATAGGTCAGTTCGTCCCACATTTTTGTTAAAATTGTGGGTTGAAATCCGATTGAGTCTACTCTAAAAAATAGAGGTAGACTCATAAATTCCACCACATATATAATTTTTGATTGGGGAAGAAAAAAATATTTTATTAAATCGAAACTAATTTCTACTTTACAACTATTTTTATGAGATTTGAACTCCGTCTATTGATTTTACTAAGTTAGATTCTCATAACTTAGCTAACTTCCGATGCTTAATTTCTTCCAATAACTAACTCATGTATCAAATAAGTGAATTATAAATTTTGATTTTAACGTTTCATATTTTAATTTTGACCTATTGTTTCTTTCCAATTGGAATAGGTTGGTGTTACAAAAGTATTGTGAAGCCATGAAGAAATTATCAGATGTTATATTGGAGCTGCTGGCCATTAGCTTGGATGTTGATCGATCATTCTATAAAAAGTTTTTTGAAGATGCAGAAACTATGATGAGGTGCAACTCTTACCCACCTTGCAGTGGCATCCATGCTGGCGCCCTTGGCACTGGTCCTCATTGTGACCCAACCTCAGTCACCATTCTTTTTCAAGATCAAGTTGGAGGTCTAGAAGCTTTTGTGGATAACAAATGGCTTGGTATTCGTCCTCAACCTAATAACTTTGTCATTAACATAGGGGACACTTTCAAGGTATGTATGAAATATTTATGATCCTATTAACTCATAATTCTATAATATTTATGAGAAAGTGTCAATGGTGTTTTTGGTTGTGATAGGCATTGACTAATGGAATATACAAGAGTTGTCTCCATCGGGTATTGGCTAATAAGGAGAAGGATAGAAAGACTCTTGCTTTCTTTTTGTGTCCAAAAGGAGACAAAATTGTGAGAGCACCTGAAAATATACTGGGAAGACAAGAGCCAATGAAATATCCTGATTTCACTTGGAAACAATTTTTCGAGTTTACACAAAGGAAGCATAGGGCTGATCCCAACACTCTTCCAGATTTCGTCTCGTGGATTAATTCCAACTCAAGCTTCTAGTTACTTGGGAGTTTGGTTCTGATTAAGATTGCATTTCAGATAATAATTGCTACCTTTGTTGTTACCATATTTCCTATGTATACCTGTATGTATTGCATGTACAACATAGAATAATGTATGAACAAACATTTAGTGTAGCTCATAATAAAATGAAGTGCACCCAAATATATAATATGAACTATAAATTTTAATTTTAAATTTCTCTATGAATACATTTATTTTGCATGAGTAGATCATATTTTCCACTCGAGGGACATATGTTAGTATGTTTAGTGTTGCGGTTTGAACATATCAACATGCGAGATAGACGCTAGTCTAAGCTTTAAATTCGACGTGAGTAAGTACACTCTTCTTCTTTTTCTTTTGTCTCTTTTTATAGGCTACTTTTTTTTTTTTTTAGAAAGATGAACTTTGTAATTAAATAATTTTACCAATTGTCAACTCTCTTAATTGAACAAAAAAAATAGAGAAATGATAGTTGTACAACCATTTTATGACAACTTTTGGACAACTTTCTCTCTCATACTCACATGACATTCTTATCCTCTCTCTTCCTTTTTCTCTCTCCATTGTTTTTGGTCAATAAAAAGAGACAAAAACAAAGTTGTCATCAATTGGATGTACAAATATCACTACTCAAAAAAATAATAGTTACCGTTATTTACTTGAGGGGTGTCTATATTTAAGAACTAATGTAATATGTGTGGGGGACCTTTGCCAAGACAATTGTTATGATTTTAACTAATTAATGAGAGAGTGTTTTGTTTTGAGATAGCAAAACTTGATGAAGAGTAAATTGATCATGTAAATTTGATTTTGATTAAAATTCAATTCTACTTAAAAGTGATTTGTATTTAAATAAGTGGGTTATACATACATTCAAAATTAAAAATCAATTGTAGAGATTCAAGTTTCAAGATAGAATCATTTTTTCACTCAAAAAAAAGTTTTTGAACAAATCAATTCTACTTGAGAATATCTAATCACTTCAAAATCAATCAATTATGCACCAGTAAAATCAATTTTGCCCTCCTTAAAAAGTGTAACCAAACACACGAGAATCACCTCAGGAGTCATTGGCCATCATAAGTATCGCTGAGTGTCCTTAAAAAGAAGGATGGTTGAGTGATTCTGTTTGATTATTGGCATATTATAAAATTTGGACATATTAGGTCATACCAAAAAAGGCTCAGTCGAACTTGTTTTAATGGTGGATTCTAGGGTGAGGGACCAATTAAGTCCCTCACCGGTGGACCACTAAAATTAACCATAGGATCAAATAAGTCTATATGATCTCATATGTTATTGCCACACTGGATTCTGTATCTCCTCTTTGCTTCCGCATTCTTTCTCTCTCCCGCGGTAGATCTCATTCTCTCTGTCGCTGTACAGTATCATCTATTGTTATCTCTGTGTCCCACCGCCACCATGTTCCTGCCGTTATGCACATAGCACTATTCCCAATTGATACATCCATAATTCCATAAATGTATCAGGAGAAGACAATTGTGTTTACAAACATTACTTTTCTTAATCAGATGTCCATTTCCAATCTAATAATAATGATCTACCCATTGCATTGAAATTCTACTTTCAATGCTTCATTAGGAGAGAAAATGTTATTAAAATTTTTAACTTGCAGTTGGGGAATTTTGTAGTGCCCCAATTTTTTCAGTCCAAATTTTGAATCACATTTTTTAAGATTTATTATAATCAATATCAAAAGCATAAGACAAGAATTTCAAGAAGAAAAAAAAAAAGAGTAGAATTTAGAATTTTGTGATTTGGGAGAAGATGATGATTTGGTAGCAGATTGTGGATTTTTGGAGGGCACTAGTAAAAGAGATAAGAAAGAAAAAATAATTATGTGTGAGTGGTCCATCGTAAGATCTGTTATAACTTATTAATCTGATGACTGCCAATGGTGGTTTACGGTGAGGGATTTGTTAGAGCCCTCACCCTAGAATCTACCTGTTTTAATAGTAAAAAAACAACAAATCGCATTGTGCATATTCACTTGGCGTAAGTTTTGTGCAATTTATCATTCTCCTTGTCAATATTACATGAGAATGACAAACAAAAACTTCAAGTTCATTTTATTTTGAAAAGTGACACAAAACATTACATTAATTGCATGTGTATATACTCTTATACGCATATATATAACTCTATATCTAAGATTACAATATATTGTTAATTATATCAAAAAGAAAAGAAGAAGAAAAAGACCAAACATAAAATTAGCTTGGTCTTACTCATTCATACCAATGCCCTATGGAATCAATCTGATCTTGCGGTCGTAATTGTTTTTGAATGGAATTTGGAGAGAAAGGAAGTGGAAATGGTTGATCAGTAGTCATATAAGGAGGTTGAGACATGAGATTTGAAGATGTATATACACTATTGTTGAAATGTTGATTATTTAACTCATCTTGATTATGTTGATGTTGATGTAGCCTTTGTTCAGATCTTTGTTGTTTTGGAACATTGACTTTTTCACCTTCAGTATCTCTAAATTTTTGAAGGTATGATTTTAATGGTTCCACATACTCTTCAAAGCCTAAGGTTGTAATAGCCCAAATAATATCATCACCATTGATTGTCTTTCTTTTTTCTCTTTGACATTTATCCGATGCTTCCCCGGTGACAAAACTTATGAACTCCGACACACATTCTTGAACTGTCTCTTTTGCATCCTTTGAGATTTTTCCATTTGCAGGAATAACTTTTTTCATTATTCTACCAACATTTGCTATAGGAAGAAAACGATCTTGTTCTTTATTGCTATTGTGATGATGATTATGATTATTGTTGTTGTTGATTGTTTTTAAACAATGACTTTCAGGGTTTTCTGTGTTGAATCCATTTGGCAAATTACTATGACTCTCATCATCCATTGGAACTAAATTAATGAGCTTATAGGATGTTACGTGACCTTACAATATTACATTTAACTTTTACATTATTGTATAGATAGATAAACTGGAAGTGAGGCATAAAAATAGGCAAGTAAGAAGGGTTAGTTAGGAGAAGTAAATGTTAAAAAAAGAAAAATAGGCAAGTCCCTCGGACTCGTTCTAGATGTTGTTGAGTACTTCATGTAACTGCCACGACCCGATCCAATTCCAACTTAGATAACACTATTATTGTCAATAGAAATAGAAATTAGCAAACTTAATTAACTTTTTTTTATTTTATTTTTGAAGGAAAATCTTTTTAATTATTGTTGTTGTTGCTATTATTATTTTCAATGAATTGAAAAATGATCAAGTATAGACTCATCATAGGCATTTAATTTGATGTTAAATGGGGGAGAAGGGGCAAAAAAGTTTTAATTTATACGAAACAGACCTAGCATAAAAAAAAAGTTTGAAATTTCATCATGTGTCATTGTATAAGACTTGTTTGGAAAAAATAGGTCATGAATAGGTCAAATATCATGATCATCTAAGGTTGTTTAAGTTAAATTATTATAATAAGTTGGTCCTTTAAATTATAAAATATCTAAATCATTATGATATTTTCATCAAACTTAATTAAAAATTGTGTATCCGATTACGAACTTGATTCCTTATGGGTTACAGTCCTAAAAATTAAGTACAATTGTGTAAACGATATTTAACGAGGAGTGACCCTGAGTATGGGCGGGAGGGGAGACCGTCCAGGATGTCATTTTTTAAGAACATCAAAATTATTATTTTTACTTCATAATTAGTATTACTATAGATAAAATTTATTTTAACTTGCATTGTTAATTATGAGATAATAGTCATTTTGATCTTTGAATGTGTAACGAGTAGTCACAATAATCTTAAATGCATCAATATTTTAAAATACTCTAATTGTGCAATCCAATAATCAAAATAGTTCATCGCGTTAAAACTCTTTGTTAATAATGTCATATTAGTCTCACAATGTACTTCCTTATTGTCATATTAATCTTTATTAGTACTTAGTCATTGTCATATTTGTCCTTGTAAAAAAATAGTTATTGTAAATATTGAGGGACAATTTTATCGTCAAAACTATTTTAACTAAGATAGTACGCAATCAGAGACTATTTTAAAATTTTGACTATTGTGGCTACTCGTTACAACCAAAATGACTACTACCCCATTAGTATATTGAAAAAATATTTTTAGAGAGCATTGATTATGAATGAATTTTTTTAACAAAAAATGAAGAAAAAAAAGAACATTGAGACAATTAAAATGACACAACTTTCCTTTCAAAAAAAAAATGACACAACTTTATTCCTTCGCGCAAAACACAAAAAATCTAAGGGCGAACCCAGAAGATATCAACCAAACCTGGAAGTGGACTAAACATGGATGTCAATGATGGCTCTTAGGGAATGGAAAAGAGACTTTTTTGGGAAAAATGTCCGGTTACCCTTTGGAACTATTATAAAGGATTGTCTAACCAAGCGATAATAGAAGCTATGAGTATTAGATGTGTGTATCATTAGGTTGGTCTAACGGGGATTGGCATTTGAATGTTGGTGCCTTTAAGGAGTTCATACCTTCAAGAAGAGGTTATGGCTATTCTTGCTTGAGTCCAGATAAAACTGTTTGGGCTCTAACTTCTCCAAGGTTATCCTAATGCTTACGGGAAGGAGGCTAAGGCTGGTGCCTGAATTCAAATAGAATTACTGAGCTGAGTCATGGTTCTGTTTTTCAACATATCCAAGTTTGTTGGAAGGCCCCTCCATTAGATCAGATAAAGTGCAATGTAGATGGGTATGTCTTGAATAACCATAGAAGGGCATGCATGTGCTGGTGTTTTTTGGAATAGAAACTGACATTGGTGAACTAGTTTTGTTCGGCTACCTCAAATGTCCTTATGTCAGAGCGTTGGGGACTTGTTACACTTACTGCATTGAAGTCAGGGGAGGATCCAGACATTTAATACAGGTGAGGTTAAAATTTTGAAGAAACAATAATGCAAATTATATTAAAAATAAGAAGAGTTTTTTCTATCATGTGCAAATTTGCACGTGTTAAGAAATTTAAATTGATGTTTTTTAATGAAAAGTTATTACTTTTAGTTTGCCTTAACATGTTCAATATTGCACATGTTAGACAACCCCAAATAAAAAAATAATATTGTTTGATACAATATGTTACAATGAAAATCGTTTCATATCCATTTGTTGAAAATAAGCTAAAATGACATCATTTGGGTTAGATTGAACATTTATAACATAATTCTTAAGTTAATGGTGTAACACCACTTTCGACACATCTATAAAATCATTTGGATAAAACTCAGTCATCCTCAATAACGTGTTCACATCAAAAGCTGCAACTGACTTTACGGGACTCAAACATGAAACACATCGTAAGAGTTCAACATTCTCTTCACCTTGCATTGAACTCTTACAACTGCAAATCTAAAATACTATACCCCAGATTATGTATTTGGTGAAGTTATGAAATTTCTTAAAAACCTTGTTTGAGGATTGTAAATGTTTGTTGTTTTGTGTCATACACTAAGCTTGGTTACTTGGGGAGTGAAAGTTTTCCGCAAAAGAAGTAAGAAGTCAAAGACTCTGAAAAGTACAAAGGAGATTTTGATTTGCTATGTGTTTGGAACTTCGTTAATATTAGTCTCTATATGAATGTGTGGAGTGTATAATATTATGCATGAACTTGTCTTTATTACGTGGGAGCATGTAAGAGCATCCATATTGGTAGAGTCTTTACTATTTAAGATCTGGTATCTAATATGTATTTCTATTGCGAGAGAAAAATTGGAGGTCTCTTAAGACCTGGGGTCTCACTTAAGGTCACCAATATTATGTGGACTCCACACCACTTTTCAATAAAATAATCATTATTTGAGTTGTTTTTGTTATCGGTGGGACTTATTTAGACCTTTTGATATAGGATCTCCATTGAAGTGGTTGAGTACCTATTAGTTACTATTATTAAAAAATAATAAAAAATGATGTGTCCATGTGGGATCCATTTAAGACCTCAAATAGAGCCTCTATTGTGGATGCTCTAAATTAATTAGTGAGGTACTCATGCATCGCATTGATAAAAGTTACTACCTCCGCCCCTAATTATATGACCCTCTTGAAATAATAACGGGAATTAAAAAAATTGATATTTGTAATAAATTTGTGTGTAATTACTGTTGTTTTTACAATTTTATCTTTGAAGAGAGAGAGAGAGTTAGTTTATGTTTTCAGTATAGTATTTAATGTTGATTGAAAAAAAAAAGATATAAAATAAATAGGGGTATATTGGTAAAGAATTAATTAATGTACTTGAAAATACCAAAGGAGTCTTATAAAAAGAGACAAAAAAAATCTCATAAGAGTCTTATATCTAGGGATATCTTTATGAACTTTTCTTTTATTATGTGGGAGTGATTGTAAGTTAACTAGGGTGGTGAACATGAATCACACGAGGAAAAGTATGTTTTAGTTTTGCTTAATTTCGCAGTAAAATCAATATACAAAGCATATTTGCCTTAATCAAAACTAGATTTGAACTTTTGACGTTCAAATAAGCATAAATTTTAGACTAATCATGGTTAGAATTGTGGTTAACTCAACTACATAATTAACCACAATTTCATAATTTTCAACGTGATCTAAATTAAATCTCTTTAAAAGTTTACTTGTGATTAACCAAGTATGGTAAGTGTAAGGAAAAACAGATGTTCGTACACGCACGTACGCACGCGCACACACATATACACGTACGGTTTTTTACATCACATGTCACTTTCACGTTTATTTTAATATTTTTATTTTTGAAATTAATATTTTATTAGGCATAAATATCTCAACAAACTTCATATATTCTTTGATCTTTTTCGCCAAATATTTTATTAAACTTCATATATTCTTCATGGAGAAACCCCAACCAATAGGGAGCAAAGAAAACAGCTTGAGAAGGATATTAGGCACAGTAGGGAGTTTGGAGCCATCCGTAGACAACGACAATTGGTTGAAAGAAATAAGAGGGACCTTAGGTTTAATAGCCACTGTTATCGCAACAATGTTATTCCAAATGGGGATAAATCCACTTGGAGAAGGATGTTAGGGGTTGTGGGTGGTTTGTGGGCCTACGTTGATAAAGAAAAACGGTTTGAAGACATGAGAGGAAGCCTAGGTTTGATTTCCCACTGTTATAGCCACAATGTCTTTTCAAATTGGGACAAACCCCCTGGTAGGGTGTTTTCCTTAGACAAAAATGTTAAAAACATCCCCCCCACCCCAATTCAACATGAACCCTAACCCTTTAAATGACAGAGTTTGTACATATGTCAATGAATATGCACTACGTACGGGTCAAGCGTCATGGCTGTTGTATCCCCGACCTATTTCTTGAGTTCTTGGTTTCCAACACAATCTGTTTTTTTGCTTCATTAAGCATCTGTCTAATTCTTGTAAGTGGTATTCGATTGGAACAAAGATTATTCACGTGGCTACTATCTCTTGGTATGTGGGTCACTCTCACAGCCTTTGCCTATTCGTATGCAATTTCCTTGGCAATGATCACCCCTGATCTTGATTTTTCTTATAGAAAAACACAACGCTCTATTATACAAATTATTTTAGCTAGGTTGGATTTGTATGTTAACTTTTGTTGTTACATGCCATGCATCAAGCTTGGATTGTAAAATATCTTCACAAGAAGAAAAAACAAAAGAGAAGTTAGCGCTCTTCTGCCCAACTTCAGTGATTAATGGTGTTATATATCACTTTTTAAGTATCCTTTGAATGTCGGTTTGTGATCAATGAGTTCTCTAACTCAAAAAAGTGTTTGGAGTATATGTTTGGTGCATGTGTGATGAAAGGAAAAATAGATATTCGTACACGCACGTACGCACGCTAGCGCACACACATACATGTAAGGTTTTTTACATCACGTGTCACTTTCACGTTTATTTTAATATTTTTATTTTTGAAATTAATATTTTATTAGACATAAATATCTCAACAAACTTCATATATTCTTTGATATTTTTCGCTAAATATTTTATTAATTTTTTTAATTTATTTATACTATTTTATGTAGCATAAATATCTCAACAAACTACTCATTATAATTTTATTTTTTTACAAATTATTTCAATAAATTTAATTATTTAATCATAAATTAAGTTTTAATTTTATTTTTTTATGTCCGCTCCGCTAAATATTTCATTTGATTTTTTTTAAAGAAGTTTTCATTGTTTCTTAAATACTAAGTAGCATAAGCATCTAAACAAAATACACATATTTTAAAATACAAGGACAAAAAACTTATTTTTAATATAAGGGGACCAAAACCACTTTATTTATTTTTGAATAGAAGAACAAAAGTGTATTTAAACCAAACGAAAAAACAATTAGTCATTAACTTTGTAAGATGCTTCCAAATATGTCCAATGAGATTGTGAATATTGTAAAAAGGTCATCAACACTATTAAACTATCATGTTAGTCCTTCCCTTATTATCAATTAGGTCTCTTATATTAAGTACTTATGAATTTACTACTGTATAAACTTTATCCCAATATTTAACCACTTATTATCAATTTAGTCTCTAACATTACTATCAAAGGGTTAATGTGATTACATTTCACAAAAAAATAAGTTACAAATATTCACGTTTTCACGTGGAAATGAAGTCTATTTTTAGAATGAATTTGGGTTAACAAGCTAAATGATTGTATGAAAATCAGTCCCATATTAATTGTTAAATATAAGAAAGATGCCTAAAATATATACAAAACAAACAACGACAACAACAAAAAAGGCCTGAATCAAAACTAATAGCAAATATATATTCAACACAATTTAGAATTCATATTCTAGACCAAAAAATGTGATATTGATTCTTCACTCTTACTCTCTCCCACACACTGTAAAGAGCTTTGACCCAACATGTCTCTTTAGTATAGATTATCCTTTGTTGCTAGTCTATTTTGAAATAATCTCCAGAACAGACAAGAAACTTTTAATGGGACAAATTTATGTCAAGCCTTCGACTATATAGGGTCCGGCAAACTTGAAAATTTAGAAATCAACCCCTTATAGACCTCTTTAACTGAATACAAGTATTTCCGCCAAACAGAACTTCCTTTACTCCCTGTACTAATAGACTCCTCGCTCAAACCATAATTATTTACTAATGTTCTATACCACAAGTCGTTCATTTCATTTCTTATTTTCCAACCCCATTTTCCTAAAAAAGCTAAGATAAACAAGTTCCTAATTCCCTGCCTTCCCTCTTCCAAAGGTCTACAAACGTATCCATTTAATCCAATTTACTTTTCTCACTTCCTCACTCCCTCCCCATAAAAATTGTTTGAAAAGTGATTCAAGTCCGTTTTGAGATTATACCCGTCGGATCGAAAAAGGAAAGAAAGTAAATCAAGTTGTTTTGATTTTATTAAAACGACTAGACCTCCAATGGACAATTGTTTATTCTTCCACTTCGTCAATCTTGACCTCACTGCCTCAATCACTGGATGTCAAGTAACTATTATCGTCGGAATTGCTCCGATTGGTAAACCAAGGTACTTAAAAGGAGTGGAACCTATTTTACAATTTAGGATATTGGTCGCCTCTTTCAACCACATCTGAGAGGTAGTGACTCCCACCGATAAACTTTTATGAAAATTGATTTTTTTAGACCCAACATTACTTCAAATAATAACATATTTGTCTTAATGATTGTAATATTCGACCAATTTTTTTGTCACCAATAATCAAGGTATCATCGGCGTATTGTAAGTGAGTGAAAAGATCTTCCCCCATGTTAAAATTGTATCCTGGGAATTTCCCCACCTCCACTGCCCTCCTCATCAAAGACCTCCTTGTCTTAAACCACAACCCATCCCAAATTCTTTTGTCGGGCTGCTGTTTACCAACGCATAAACTGTTGATGACTTCAAACATTCTAATATCAATTTCCTCCATTTCTCGTTGGAAACCCATCTTCATCATCTCAAAATCCAGAAAATTCCAAACAATCGAATCACACACCATCTTTATCTGATTGATTCAAAATAAAATAAAAAATATACAGGACACGAGCCTTTATATACGTAACAAACTTTATCTTTTGTTCCTACTAAATAAAATAAAAAAAACTCTTAATGAAACTAACTTCAATTCAATATATCCTCTAATAACAACTAATTCCATTTAACTAGGGAATGTTAATTGTCAAAATTCAGATTCAGTTGGTGTGGTGTAGTAGTACTAGTACAGTAGTAGAACAAAAAATTGTGAAATCACTTTTTTGTAAAACGTAATCAATGTATCATATCATCTTAGTTAGTGCTTAATTAACGAGAAGCTCGAAAACCAAACGTATGATTATTACGAATCCCGTCGTGGTAAAGCACCATAATCCTACGAACTCACAACGAAAAATCAGAGTCTAAAGTAGAAGGACAACAAATGATTGAGCAATTTCTTGAAACACCTGAAGAAAACTCCCTTAAACTCCTTGTAGAGTAAAACGAAGAAGATTTTGAACAACATAGCTCCATAGTTCTTTTCCCTTAAACCCCTTCAAGAAGTTCTTTTCCAACAAGCATGCTTAAAACAACAGAAATTGCAACGGCCTTCTTTGAATTCATATTCCTACAGAAACAAAAACAGATCTGAGAATGATTTTCGTTCTTGAACTAACTCGTAAGAAAAAGTAGTAAATGAAACTTACATGAACACAACCATCAATGCTTGATTGATTAGAACAGATGTGAAGAATGAGAAAGGAGAGAATGGAGAAGAAGTGGAAAATCCTCCATCGGTGATGTTGATAGCTTCCATTTTTTCTCTGCAAAATAAACACGTTAGCTTAATTAACATTCCATAATTAACTAGTTTGTTAGAAGAAATTAACGAAGCAAGCACATACCGAGTAAATGGTGATTCCACCGTTTATATAAGGGAAAATTACACCCACCTCCCCTGAGTTCTATTGAAATGACACAGACACCCCCTTTAGTTTTAAAACTTACAATAACCTCCCTTATGTTTTCATCAATTAGACAAACACCTCCCTTTGTTGTCAGCACCGCTAACTTTCTGTTATCTTTTTATTTTATTTTTGAGAGATGATGTGTTTTACATGAGGATTGAAATCATTTGAGAGAATTTCTTTTTCTATCAAACCATCAAGCTAGCATAAGCTGTTAAAAATACTTTTAGTTCACTTGATAACAGAGCAATAAAGGTTGCAGAAAGTATCAAAAGTTATTCATAATTTGAATATTAAGTCTTGTATCCCATTTTCCCTCATGAAATTGAGATCTTAGTGAGAGACATTTATAGAATAATCGTAACATCAAATATAAAGGTTAAAAAACACTAACATAATAACAAAAAAGTTCCTAATTATTGTCATAAATCTTTCAATTCCCACATGATTCAAAATATAAAGGTTCATTTACGACAATGACAAAATCAAATAAGGAAGAACACAATAAAACAGGGTTTGTATTCATCTTATTTTTCCCCAAGGTTTGTCTTTTCCAAATTCAAGAATCCTTTTAAAAGTTAACAGAAAATTTTCTAAAAAAACTAAAATTGAAGAAATATTAACAGTGTTAATTGTGAAGGGAAGTGTTTGTCAATTTG
>Ga0315914_1004102_pt1 | contig 21836 bp, 19 predicted proteins | sample MpolenodulesMG_FD_203920 | JGI IMG/M metagenome (GOLD analysis project Ga0315914, IMG submission 203920) | Medicago polymorpha root nodule microbial communities from Los Angeles, California, United States - elongated nodules | ecosystem: Host-associated > Plants > Roots > Nodule | place: USA...
GTCCTACTGGTGTTTATATTTTTGTTGGCAACAACAGTCTCTATCAATGATTTGGGTGGTGGTGTGTGGTTACTCTCTATGATCAATTGACCCACCCAATCAATATCACTCTTCTTTCTACCTTAACATTTTAATCCAATTAACCAATACTTCATCTTCTTCTTCTTCACCTTTTTTCTTGTCTCTTGAGTCTTTTTCATTGCTAGGAACACAATTCAAAAGGTGAAAACGGATCTCATTCATATGAGGAGACCTTCAACAGTAAGTACTTCTCTTCCACTTTTTGCATCAATGTTGTTGTGAATGGAGTAATTAAGTAAGATCTAAAACTACTTTTTATTTTATTTTATTTTAGAATACTACTAGTTTGATCATCTACTTGTTAATTTTGATATAATTTCAGTTAATTCACTTAATTGTTTATGCTGATTCTCAATTAATTTGTACTTTGGTTAGAGAAAACAAAAAATGGGTTGTGATTGTTTTTTCAGTTTTTGATAATGTAACTGATCTGAGTTGAATTGTTTTTAGCTCTGATCCTACTTCAATTTCATAATTTTCAGCATGGTTTTTTTACTTATTGTTTGAAGAAGCGTGAGAAATAAACTTGTGCTGTTTTAGTTCATGGTTTAATTAATTTGATAGAATCCAAAGTTGGGAAGTTGCTAGTGCTTGTAGTTTCACCGATGGTGATTTTTTTTTAAAATATTTTTTTCTGTTTTGCAGCTTGTGGATGTGTTTCTGGTACTTGCATTGTTCTGTTGTAGCTCATGGAAAGTGTGGAGCAGCACACTATGCAAAGAGACAAACTTGGACGAAGTTAGGCCTCATAGTGTTAGTATTACTGAATTTGGTGCAGTTGGCGATGGGATCACTCTCAACACAAAAGCGTTTCAGAATGCGATTTTCTACCTAAATTCTTTCTCAGACAAAGGTGGAGCCAAACTCTTTGTTCCAGCCGGTCGGTGGTTAACCGGTAGTTTTGATCTCATTAGCCACCTGACTTTGTGGTTGGACAAGGATGCAATAATTCTTGGATCAACGGTAAGCATTCACTCTTTGAAAATAATTTGGAATGTCACTTTCGGTTTCAGCATAACTTTCTTATTCTTACTAATCAATCAATGTAGTGGTGGTTTATTTTAGTTGATAACTATATATAGGTAATTTCTGAGATATGGATTAGTTTACTATAAAAGGATTGAGTATTTGTACCAAAAAAAAAAGCATTGAGTATTAATTTTTCAAAATTGGGGTATAAGTAATCTTTATAGTAAGCCAGATTTGTATATTATGCACTGGTATTTAAGTTTGTGGGTATTTGGTCCCACTTTTGAAGGAGGCAAAATTGATTTCAGAGGTGTAGAGTTGATTTTGACATGTTTGGATGTTCTCAAGTAGTATTGATTTTGCTTCTAGAATTGATTCTAATTTGAAGCTAGAATTCGGAGCTTTTGCCTCTAAAATTGATTTGTAGCGGTGAATTATTTGTTCAGTTTACTTTTACTTGAGTTTATCCAAACATTATTCACTTTACATTCAACTCACTTGTAGCCATAATCAAGTCATTTAAAATAAATTTTAATATTGTAGAACCAAACACATGCTTAGTCTAATCTGCTAAGATCTTGCAATTCGTTCAATTATGATATGTATATGTTCCTTGTTACAGAACTCTGAGGATTGGCCGGTTGTTGATCCTCTACCGTCTTATGGGCGAGGAAGGGAGTTGCCAGGTGGAAGGCATAGGAGTCTCATCTATGGATGTAATTTGACTGATGTTATCATAACAGGTTGGTGATATAAATATTCCGCAAATAACCGTGGTCTCTATACATGTTGGTTACTTGATTCTATTGCTGTCTAAATGAAGGTAATGAGGGGATTATTGATGGTCAAGGGAGTATCTGGTGGAGCAAGTTTAGGAACAGAACTCTGGATTATACGCGTCCGCATTTGGTAGAATTGATGAATTCAACTGGGATTCTTATTTCAAATTTAACCTTCTTGAATTCTCCATTTTGGACTATTCATCCTGTATATTGCAGCCAAGTTACAGTTCAGAATGTCACGATCCTTGCTCCTCTTGATTCACCAAACACAGATGGGATTGATCCAGGTGAACTTTCTCCCTGTTACTAATATATCTCATTTATCAATAACTTGATTGATAATGAATACAAAAGACCCTATTTATATACATGAGTCCATATGAAAATGAAAAGGATAACAAGGATAACTAATTCTTAACTAACTTTATCTATAATACCCCTTTATACTAGAATGTCATGTTCTGTGTGCAGTTGACAATTTTGAAACCTAGATTCTCACATTTACCGTCAAAATGTGTGCAGACTCTTCTGATGATGTGTGTATTGAAGATTGTTATATAAGCACTGGCGATGATCTGATTGCCATCAAAAGTGGGTGGGATGAATATGGAATTGCATTCGGTCGTCCCAGCACAAATATTGTCATCCACAGGCTTGTTGGAAAAACTCACACAAGCGCAGGGATAGCTATTGGAAGTGAGATGTCGGGTGGTGTATCGGATGTTCGTGTTGAAGATATTCACTTTTATGATTCATATACTGCAATCAGAATAAAGACTTCACCTGGAAGAGGTGGTTATGTTAGAAACATCTATGTTACTAACATGACTTTGGCTAATGTTGATATTGCTATTCGGTTCACCGGCTCATATGGTGATCATCCAGATGATGCTTATGACCCAAATGCTTTACCAGTAATCGAAAAGATTACAATCGAGGATGTGATAGGTGAAAATATAAAAAAAGCAGGTCTTATAGAAGGTATAGAAGGTGACAATTTCGTCAACATATGCTTATCAAACATCACCCTCAATGTGAGCTCAAACTATCCATGGAACTGCTCTAACATTAGAGGATACTCTGACATGGTTTTTCCGGAAGCTTGTGAGCCGCTCAAGGAGAGGATATTCCCGGACCATTGTTCAGACTGTTACCATTTGTCGAATCACCGACAAAGTTCAAATAATCAAAACAGAGGTGCTTGGTTCATGTCTTGGTAAATTGTGGAGTTTATAGCATTATCATACCAAAGTGTACTTCATAGATGAAATTTGATTTGGTTTGTTTTTTCGGCAGGACAAAAATTTCACTTGACATAAGAAGTTGAGTGGAGTTGCTGATTTGTGATTTGCTCGTCTGCAGAAAGATATACCGAGAGATGATTGTTTCTTGTAACGTTGTGTGCAGTGACAAATAATTGAGTGATTTATCAGGAAAAAAAAAAGAAATAGGAAGTTAAATTATTTCATGCCCTGCTTTTTCTAGCTACCTTTGGCTTTGGTAAAGAGGAAAAAAAATGAAAATGTTGTCTCTTTTTGGTTCTAAGGGAAAATAGTGTGTTTGTTGGTAGAGGTGAGATATGGTTATTCTTCTGACACAATTCCCTTTTGCTACTATGTTGTTGGACATTGAAGATTTTGCACAAGTTGGAGGCAGGTAGATGTTTGTTTGAATAAGGAATCCAATAACTAAACTTCTTATAAAGGTGGAATCTAATCAATTACATCCTTTTTTACACATAATAATAAAGAGTTATTGTTTGTTTTCATTTTTATTTTGGGCTGGTAGTCACTGGTGGTGGCCTCAGGATCTTATCTTGCTGGAAAGCAAAATGAGTGCATAAAGGCATAAGTTTGGAAACAGAATTAGATTCCCTGCTGTAACTGTGTTTACAGATCTGGCTGTCTGATATCTAATCAATGGTCGAGATCATTTGGAATTAATTTGCCGATTGTAATCTGAGTCGCTTCTTCTCAAATCATTTCTCGAAATTGACTTACGTTGTGTAACTGTGAGATGTTTTTACAGCAGGGAATCTGGGTCCAAATTCGGATAGTATTGTGTATCAAAGATAGAAAACAATGACATTGAACTGCTTATAATCTCTCTACTAAAGAAATAATTAATGTGACAGTGAAAGCCTAACTGCTTATAACATTGCTGAATTCATACGAAAATAATAAACAGATTGAATGGATAGTACTCACAGTTGCATTAACTGCCTAAGTGTAACTATCTAGGTATAAATTATAAAGAATTTCATCCCATGAATAAATTATAAGGGAATAAATGTTGTATAGAGATGAACTTGAATAATGAATACTTGACTGAGGATTTTTTTTCTCTTCAGAATCTCCCTTAATAAATGTTTGGAAAATGCCAATATGTGCCCTTAGAACAGATGTAGTGTATTATAGATGAAAATTTCACACTGGAAATTGTGTATTCCATTCATCCAAGAGTTAAAAATTGTTTACAGACATTATTAGTATTTGTAGATTTCTAACATATACTCTTAGAAAAAGAACACAAGTTAACAAGGCCGTAAATGTTTTAACTGTCTTGGGGATGATTCATGTCCATTTTTGCTCATAATTGAACCTAGAATTGTTTTGAAATGTGTCTCAAGCACCCTAGATACATTAGTTAACCTCAAGTTAAAGATACGTCTAATAAAAGCAGGAAAAGTTCCTTCTTAAGCTTGAAAATCTTGCAATTGATTCTACAGCTGGAATCTGGAACTCTCCTTTTGGGCCAAATCCCCTATTGTTTGTATTTTTGTCTGTGTTCGTCAATGGTCCACACATTTTGTCCCTAACGAAAAAGGTTTCCATGAACTATGCTTTCCCATAGGTTTTTATTTTACAAGCCTTTCCCTGCCTTCTCAAAGCATCTCCAAATCCAATGCTGTGTTCTAAAATTTCAAGACTAGAAATAGTAATTGATTTTTCTTCAGCATTAGAATTGACTTGCAACACTTGTCCGGTGTTGGACATGTGTCAGTGTCAACACATATGATTACATTCAATATTGTTCTTAAATCACACTAGCCAACTGAGGACCATTAAAAACAAGTTAAGAATATCAAGTAGTATAGTTCTTTATCTACTCGTATTCAATATGCTCTTGGTCGCTGGTGAGGCTATCTATTCTCAAGTTCAACTTTATCTTACTGTTATTCTGTTATTCTTCACAGCTATAAAACACCAAAGTCACCCATAGTATAAGAACCACATGAGTGGGGAAAAGCTGTCCCCTATAGCTGCTGATTTTTTTTTTTTGGTTGGGAAAACTGGTCAACTTTTAGCTGTGAATAAAATCAGCAGCACATGAAGCATTCCAAACATATAAAAACAAATCAAAAAGCATGTGTTAAATTTAAAATTCAAGTTTGATAGAGAATACAAAAATTGTCCAAATATACAATTTCTTTTTCTGAAGCTTAAGGAAGGTGCACTAAGAAGCATTAGCAGGACCAAAATGATTATAGGATAGAAAAAAATTAAGAAAATATTGAAAGTTTGCATTTTAAGCATGGTCTATGTTGAGAATAAATTGGATGTCTTAACACCAGATACTGAAGTTGTACAATAAATTTCAATTTTTTTATACAAGTTAAGAAAATATTATAATTTCTTTTTTTACTTAGTCAGTTTTTTGTTTTAGTTAAATCATAAATTAGCAAATGCTTTTAATTGCCGTATTACTTCTGGACTTTACTAGTAAAGAGTAAATTGTATAAATAATTTTTTGTTCCAAAAGATTGTATTCAATTCATTAAAAAAATGCTTCAACTTTTAAAAAGGTGAGTTTATCTCGATTGGTAAGGATAATGCACAAACATTCCACTTATTCATATGTTGATATTTAATTTAATTTCTTTACATATATATAGTGAACAAAGAAAAGAGTAAAATGCATGCTTAATTAATCATCTCTTCTCTTCCTATACATACTACATAGAGAAAGTATATATATGTAGTTATCTAATTGGTAGAGAATGTAGTGCATGATTGAGGAAGCTGAGGTGAACCTGGACCTGGAACTACACCTGCAAGATTATTATTACCATCACCACCTCTTTGTGCTCCAATAATTGATGAAATCGCTGCGGCCAAAGCTGTAGTAAAATTTGTATCCGAAGAAATGGCTGCACTGACACTCTCAACCATAGATGAAGGTGGCGGTTGCCCTAGTTGAAGTAATGGTGGTAGCTTGTGTGAGAAGAACAATGGGTTAATCCCTAGTAGTTGCGTCGGATGTTGCATTTGCAATGGTAGAGGAACTCTGGAGAGGTTAAGGTTTTGTGTCAAGTCGAGGGTGATTGTTGGGAAGGGTTGAGAAGCTGATAGGGTACTTGACATTGTTGCATAGGGAAATGAATTAGATAAATATCCTGCTGATTCCTTTCTTAGTGTTGATGAGGTTGAACTTGATAGCAGCATTGCTGCAGCTGCTGATGTTGTGTTTGCTATGGCAGTTGCAGCTGGTGGGAGTGGATGATTGTGGTTGCCTTCGTATGTTGTTATTAGTATTGTCTTGTCTTCTGCACATCTTTGGACCTGTTCAAGAAACAAAGTTTACCCTTGGCCATTTTTTGATCTTATGCATTGTTTCTTAGAGACTAAAATGAGATTTTGATCTTATAAATGATTACCTGTTTGCGAACTGGGCATCCTACAGCCATAGTGCAACGATAGTAGGCACGAGGACAAGGGTTACCCTTGGCCATTTTTTGTCCATATTTCCTCCATTGACATCCATCGCTGATCTAAAATCATCAACTATTAATTAGTGTATAATGTATGTATTGATCTCTAAACTAGTTAATTAGCTATATATATCCACCACAATTAGCTCTTCAAAAAACAATATGCAGCCTAGATCTCACCAATTATATATAACTGTACAATGGTGCAATAAGGGTGATGATTATTAATAGTAGTAGTTGTATAAAATATATAGTACCAGGGGAGCTTCTGATCTTGCACGTATGGAAACCCTGGCTTTTTTGAAAGGAATTAGATCTTGTGCTGGTTCTTCTAACTTGGAAGAATGTGAGGAATCTTCTGCAGGATGATCAGGAGGACAAGCCTGCTTTCCATCCGAAACCAATGCATTATTCATAATTTTTTGTTCTGATACCATCACATGATTTTCTTCCATATTCTGTTCCACAAATATTACCTTTGTTCAGCACTATAAATGAAATGTACATATTAACTGTGCTTCATGCAACAAAGCAACACATCTTATATATATTCAGAACATAAAATGTCAGTGTCAATTCAATTTTATGGCTTCAGTGTTCTGTTACTTGCTAGTTGCTACTTACTTTAAATTACACTAATTAATCGTCGTTGAAAAGGTGCCAATATTTTGAGCTGTGAAGGCGGTTTTTAATTTTAAAAGAAAAAAATATAGATATTTTTAAGAAAAAAATAAAATGAAAATAATAGAATACGGAGAATAGATAGTATTTTTTTGGGTACAACAGATAAGATATTTATTAAAGATAGTAAGATCCACTTTTAAATTAGAGATGACAATAAGTGCCAACTTACCCCGTCCATAATCTATTTAAAATAATGCGGTTGGGGTAGACCAACCAGAGGTATATGATTGAAAATCTCACATTGTCTCGTTTTATAGTAGTTTGAAGTGCTACCCGTCAATTTTTTAAATAAACATTATTAATTAAAAATTTACTAAAACAACGTAAAAACAATTTAATTAAAGATCATATTTTCAGGTAAACAAAATATATAAGTAACGGGTCTATAAAAAATATCCCTAAAAAAATAGTCTATAAGAAACATAAATTTTATCATTCAAAAGTTTATGATTCACCGCAACAAAATCTTGAATAAGCCAACAAAACAACAAAATAAGAAGTTAATGAGTTCAATGACACGAAAAATATTAAAAACATATGAGACTAAAATCTTAAAAAAGTGATTTAATTAAATGAGTTGTTTTTCCTCTCAACTCTATCTCTATGAGTCAAATATAAGAGAAATAAAAAGTTGATTATGATTTATAAATAAAATTAATGGGGACAAATGATTATTAATAGACCCGATGGACCAACATGCCCGCACCCTGTGACTGTCTCATTTTTAGGTTTGATTAGATGACCAATAGTGACATCTTCAAAATTTCAACTCGTTGCGCAAAAATTAAAATAATTATGGTTTAAATGGACTGACATGACCGATCCACCCTTTCTGTCATGTATCATAAAAACAAAACAAAAAAACATATATTTGAAAAATAGTTAATAAAATGTACCCCTAAAAAAATTAATAAAAATGTAATGTATTAAACGTTTCTTGACTATACTTGAGGAAAAATCCAAAGAAATGAACTGAATAGATATAGATATTACAGTAAGAATGAGTTTGAAAAAAGACAGCCAAGGTTTCTAATTTAAGTGAGGCACGCTACCTGTTTTCTTTATTGATGACTAAGAAATTCATTTAGAGTTGTAGACATTAAAAAAAAATCGAGAAACAAACAAATCATTATTTCGTAGTAGGAGAAAATAAAATAAAAGCATAGAAAAATATATTCATCTGATTGACGATGAAAATTAATTAATAATCAAATGTAGGAAACAGGCTTAGATATCAAACATACACACCTGACCATGGTCTGGTTTTTGTTTCTGCAAAGTGATGAACAACTGAGCTTGTAGTTGGCTATAGCTTTTGGTAATTTGTTCTAACATAATTCTCAGTTTATGATTCTCTTCTTGCACCCTCCTCAATTCACTTTCAAGTATACTCATCTGACAACACACATATAACAAATTAAAAAGAAAATAAAAATCCAAAATATATATGTTCTTAAAAATATAAATTAACATAGTTAAATTTTGGTCTATGGTACATACACAAACCTCAGTTTCAGAATCTTCAAGATTTTTTTCTTTTGAAACTGCAGCACTTGAACACGTTAAATTCAGTCCAGTCTGTATGAGAACAAATTAATATAGAATAAAATGATATATCAAAATTGATTTTAATTAATTACCAAAATATAAATTAAATATGTATATAATCGACATTTAAAACGTTACGTTAACAGGATCATGCTGAGTGAGGAGTAGTGTTGGTGATCCTTCTTTGATGATGCTGCCATGTTTATCTAGATCATCTTCTTTGTTGTTTTTGTTAGGTGATGGTGAGAAGAAATCCATTTCTATGATCGGAGGATCTATACTGTTGTTGTGGGGGAAATCCATTTCAAGATGGTGGGGGTGGTTTTCCATTACTAGCGATGTTGAGAGAGGAAAGAAAGTGCTAGGGATTGAGTAATGAAGTGGTAGTTAAGCTTGGAAATTAAGCGCACGTCCTCCTCCCTCTTTGGACCTCAAGCTAGGGGTCCCACATAGAAGATTAAAATGAAGAGACCTTAGATGGAGAGAACTTCTTGTGAAGAGACTAGCCGTTTTTGGCTAACAATGACGTCACCATTAGGTTACAAACAAATGGTATCCCGTATGGAAAATTACTATTTAGGCTTACCTTTTTTCTCCTAGCCACCCTAAAATTGCGTTAATACCTTCAAATTATCAAGGGTATGTTCACCCCTTCACTAGTGATACTTAGCGTCGTTGCATTTTGGCTTATACCAGACCAACAACAACACCTCACACACTTCTTTATAACCCAAACTTTTCTCACTTCAAACTCCCACAAACCAACTCCACTCAAAGCACGAACGCTTATCTAGAAGATTTGAACACCAAGTTAATGTAGTTTATTATAATGTGGAAAACCCAATTTGTTTAGGGTCTGCGTCGATGTCATACTGTCTTGTTTGAAGGATTAGTTGGACTAAATCAACGGTCGACTCAACTACAGAGACACAGGGACAATGGACAGTGTTGAGTATCGTCGTCTATCGACCGTCTCAGATGGAAACATCCAGTCACCCATATGAAGCTCATGAAGGACGATAATGTGAACACCATGTTTTTGATATTTGGTCAGTACAATTTTAAAGGACCGATCGAGTTGGATGCTTCCTTGGCCAAACCTTTCAAAGATATTCAAAAACATTTTATTTGGCCTAAAACCTACGAAGAAATCATGACTTGTATGCAGATACCAAATGAAGATGTTAATTTGGCTGATCTGTGATCTTGTGTTTGTTTTATTATGTTGACTTATGTTGTATTGGAATGTTTTTTAGTGGATGTTGTATTATTTTGTTGTTTTATGCTGTATCATTATGTTGTTGGGTTTGAGTTTAATTAATGTAAGTTCTTGGTGTTGTAGTAAAATTTGATTTAATTAATAGAAGTTTTTGAAATGTTGGCATTAAAGTACTTTACTTAGGAAAAGTATAAGGATTTACTTGTCTCTTTGAGAAAACTCGGAAGATGAGTGATGATGAAAGGGGAGGTGTCCCAAGATGTTGTTTTGACCTTGATTATGTTCTTATGTCAAACGAAATGTGTTAGTTGGATAGACAACACGTTCAAGCTCAAAACAACCTATTGGAACATCTTCCCTTTCATCACCGCTCATCTTATATGAAGTAAATGTCAGTTGATAGAACAACATGGTCAAGCTCAAAACAATCTCTTGGAACATCTTTCATTTCATCACCATTCATCTTATATGAAAGAATTCGATGTGAGAATTTGCTCAGCTGATTAGGTAGAATACAAAACATGTTCTCTCCATTCTTTTGAGTTTTCTTAAAGAGACTTGTAAATTTTTACACTAAATAAGGTACTTCAATGCCAACATTTTCAGAACTACTTCTCATAATAAATTTAATTATTTTTTATTTAACAATTTAGTCAAGTTGAAAGATATTTCTTATCATCTTATTCAAGTGCAAGGTGAAGGTAATTTTAATTATTTTTCATTTAATAATGCTATAACTTTTTTAATTCTTGTGAACTAATTTTTGGTGTTAACCTTCGATTTCCACGGAAATAAGGTCATAATAATCTGAAGTTCGATCGAGAGATAAGTAAAGTTTGACCATTAATTGTTTCACCTAAAAATTAAATTCAAGTTCTCTTAAATAATTCATCATTTGATGAAGTTCATTAACCACTTAAACTTAATTGATTGATAGGGTTTCGCTAGAAGACACTTTTTATGAAGGTGTCTTTTAACAAGTTATTCTATGAGCATTTTCTAAAAGACACTAACGAATTTTTATGAATGTGTCTTTTAACAAAGTTATAACTAAAAAGTGAAAATCACACCTTGATGTGTGAGTTGTTAAAAGACACTTTTATGAGTGGCTTCTAGAAAAACTCATATATATTTTTGAAAGATATCTTTGAACTAATTATTTGAAAGGAGATTTATTTTTTTAGGGGTATAAAATATATTTTTGCTTCTTTTTTAAAAAAAAAACTACAACGATGAATAAGTAGTATAGTGTGGGGCAAATGAATCCCATTCACGTGGGGCAGTCCCTCAAGGTCAACTTAGTTGACGGCACAGCTATTTCTCTCTCAAACGGTGGTTAGAGCAGTGAGGCCCACAAGATTGGAAAACCTAATCCTACTGACTTTGAAGGTAATGGCAACGTCATTGAGTTCATATTTCTCTCTCAACTGGCGTATTGAAAGACCCAACCGTGTATGCCCAAACCACACTTCCACAGCCTCCTGTCTCTATGAACTGCGGGTCTCCAAAGGCAAGGGAAAAAAATAACGACTTCATAATCATAACTTGATTTTTAATGATCAACCCAATCAATACAAAACTGTTGTCAATCCTAAAATCTAAAATTATCAAATGACTTGTCATTTGTTGGTTTGGTCTTGCATTGAGTCCTCCACTTATAACCAAAATTATTGACTTTAAATTTATGGACAATGTTATCCAGTGTCCCTCTAGGACATTGGTTAAGCAGCTAAAAAAAGTTAGATTTTATTAAAAAGTCGTGTAATAATTAGTTAGTCAAAACTAACAGTTTATATTTTAAAGACAACTTTTTCTACTTTTAGATTCCTTAACCAGTGTCCCGGAGGCACCGGTTAACAAAACCCTAAATTTATTATGAAACTAGGTATTTAACCTGTGCAACTGTTGGATTATAACTTCTATTTGAGAAATTAAAAATTGTGTTAAGTATAATCACATATATTTTATTGATTTATAATATTCTTAAATGTAGTGATATGATTATTTTAATATCAATTTATATTAAAATAGGAGTATTCCTTAAAACATATGAGAATTTGTATTGATTTATATCGTAGATTTTGTATTTATTTATATTGTAAATTTGTGTATATATTTTAATGACAAATAATATAGTTGCCGGTGGATCCTATAATATTTAATAAGTTGAAAGACATATATTACAGTTTATCTTAATAATGCAGTCATATAAGAAAATTCTTTTATGGCACCGTTTATCTTAATAATGCAATCATATTAAAGTCATTCATGCTAAGGTTGCATTAAGTTCAAGTTAATATATGATTAATCTTTGGTGGTTTTGTCTTTTTCATCTTTTGACCATGTTCTTTGAAATCACGCGACGTGACCTAACTGCTTACTTTTACTTTTATTTTGTACTTTTACGTCCCTTATATTTATTGAAAAGATAATCCTTATGGTGATATATAAATTAACTTATTTTGAACTTTCCTATCAAACCTTTATTTCTAAAATTTTATTCTGACATTTATTGGCCCAAATTATTTTAGCCAACGGTTTGGTTTACCTTCTTGTCACCTTTCTTAATTCATATTTTTGTTTGTTTATTTTTTATTAAATCATATATATAGACATTATGAAATAATAAATGATATTTTTTTGTAATCTATGCTTAGTTACATTAATATTAGTGATTATTAGATGGAATAAGAGTGTAACTTTTTTTCTAAGAGTTGCACATCATCACGGTTCTAACATAAAAAAACATCCAAGCTTTCAAAATTTCAAAGATACATTCCAATATTAATATGCGTTAAAGATCGTAGGTACATGTTCAACCTAAGACACTAAATTAAATGAATGCTTTTTAGTAACATTTCAATAAAAAATAATAGCAAAGAATCAAATTAACATATTGTTTCATTTTATTTTTTCTTTTAATTCTATAAAAGCTCAAGTCTATTATACTTTGTTAAGAAAAATATAATATTGTCGGATAATACTACTTCTATAATAACTCAAGTCTATTATAATAATGCGGGACCAATATTGTTGAATTTTAATATAGTGGACAAATTTTGTGAGTGAAAATAAAGAGACCAAAACTATAATGAAACCTTAATTTTATAATATGTACTCCAAAAATAAAAAATTATTTATCTTCCATATCATAAATTTGACTCTATTCCCAACTAATTATTGAAATATGCACAATTTTATTTTCTATCAAAAGAAATATTGAATCATTAACATTATGATAAAAAATTAGGGGGAAATTGATCAACTATTTCTAAATTGAATTAACAGAATATGACAATTATAAAGACAAAATTGATAATTTACTTCTAACAAACAATTGCTCAAATTCCATAACCCTCGTAGTATATAGTATAAGTACAATGCAACTCTTACACATGAATAGACATAGCTTTTGAGATTCAAGAAAACTTAAATTTATCTAAGTTGGAGATAAAAATGAGAATTTGCGTAACTCAAACTAAGTTAAGTTATTTATGAAATGGAATAAGAGAGATATGAAGCTTTTTTAGAGGTGACACATCATCAATATCTAGCTTAAGAATAACCCAAAGTTAGACACACAAATAATTGCACAAAATTCCACTACTCTCATAGAATATAATACATGTATATATGGCTTAGTGAAACATATGAATGCCTTAAAAAATGGCAAGCTTTACCAAACTAAGTTCCTCAAAACATAAATCAACGTAACTTATGATATTTGAGAAAACTTCAATTTATCTTAGCTTGAGATGAAATTTCATGCAATGTAGACATTCTCCAATATCACGAAATCAAACAAAAAAATATATTTATAAATGTTAATCATAATTCCTAAAAAAAATGTCATCATGATTTAGATAACAAACAAACCTAAATAAAATATGTTCTATGAAAATGTAAGATGACCAAATATCCAAATCAATGTATAAAAGTATTTCAAAAGAAACTAAATACAAAACTAAATTTGAGAGAACGAACTTTCATGTAAAGACCATGAACAAACTAATTCCAAAAATATATCATACTTCCAAAAAATAAAAGTCAGCTATTTTTAAAAGGATTTTCAATAATAAATCATGAGGAACAATACTTTGACTCAACTATCAAAAATGTCATCAACAAATAGTTTTGATAAGGAAGAAAACTATTAAAATAAATTAATAGATATAAAAGCATATCTTGGTAATCACACCTCTCTCTATTGTTATGGATAAGAAAATAATGTGCTCTCTATATATAATCTTCTATGAGTGTGACATATATGAACTTCTTTTTGAGAAAACATATCAACCAATATATGGACCAAAAATGTAAACCGAACACAAAAAATAAAGGAAAGGAAAAGGAGACCACATCACTTTAACAAAGCATAAAAGCATAGATGATCATGATAGTAGAGTTGGGTAATCATGCATATATAAGATAAGATGGGACAAAATTTTATTGAAAAAATTAAAACGTTCATTTTTAGAGTTTTCAATCTAATGAATGGAGTTTCTTTTGATAGCATAATCCTTTTAATGTTCTTTTAATTTTAGGACTTACTTTTCATTAATTTTGACAATTTTAATTAGTGTATACGTTTTTTTTATGTGGACATATAGATTTAATTATTTAATTGTAGCATACATCATATTTTCTTTGAGGTATTATAGTAACTTTCAAACAACTTTGTTTTTTTTCTTTTCATTTTTCCATTTTTTCAATGGTGAAGGAAACTAATTCAATTTGATATTTAATTACTTCTTTAATTCTTTGAAGATAATAGAAAAGTCAAGTTGTTAATATTGTGAGAATCTTTTTTAGAAGTGCCACATAGACATAATTCTAACTTTTTAAGTTTACAACTTTTTTTGTTCCATTTAATTTATGTATCTTATCATATTAAGCTGATTATTTTGGGAACTTAAATAATAACAATTAGAACTACATTAATAAAAATCAACTTCACCTATTAAAATAATGAATTTAAATATAATATTTTAAAATAAAACCATTAAATAATATCTATATCATCTACTATATAACCATCACAATACAAATTCCATGATTTTTAAATTAATTGATGCAAATATTATGGTTTGAAGACATATACTTACACGAACTATCATCTTAAGAGACTTTTTGAGCACCAATGATGCAACAGAAGAAACAATAGGCCTCCTTAGTATTCTTCTCATACATCACATGAAAAATAGTCATATTCATACTAACCAATAGAAAGAAGAAAAAAAAATAAGAATGTCGGATAGAAAAATAGACTAACAAACTTTAAGTCGAATATCAAACCAATGATAAAAAAAAATAGAGAAAAATTATTTGACCAATTTATATAATAGATCAACTTTAGTATCTATCTTACCACATAAACCAATTAATAGAAAAGGTATATGTGAGGAGTAAGAAAGATTAACAAAACTTACATCACAAAGTTGAAAAGTACCATCCAAAATTGTTTGGGGAAAGTGATGATCAATAAAAACCAACATTTACTAAAAATATTTAGATTGATGCACAAAGCATATATTTATACACACAATGATCATGGATTAGAATGAGACAATATATAGCACTTACTGAAAGCTATAACTTAAAATTTTAATAATTAAAATCTGTCATTAATACTATGTGTGAGGGAGTGATAATAAGATAGCTTAGGAATATAGAAAATAAAGTATAGTTCAAAGGTTGGAGCAAACCATAATGATTATTTTTAAATGTTTGTATTTATAAAAATAAATCCCCCTTTTTTCAAATGAAGTATCTTAATCCCTAATATTTATCATCATCATGAAATAATTTTTTTGATGATTTTATGGAGGAAATTTGAAATCTATTGTTTTATACTTGACCGAGGAGTATATATACTACAAATTTTAACTAAAGTTTTTAAAGACTGTTTAGTTTAATTTATTTATTTAACTTATAAATGCAATGATTTTTTTTACTCCAAGACGACAATGGGTCAAAACATATCAATCCTTTTAATATAGAAAGGCAGTGGTTTATTTTTTCCAGAAAGAAGACAATGGGTTGGCATTTAATTTGAAATTTATATTAGTATATACATACATTTACTTATTTAATTTAATGCATCAATTTTTCTTTTCTTCTAGGAGTTATACAATTAGACATTGAATTAGTATCATAGTTTTAAAACTCGGCTCGGTCATCGACTTGGTAGGGGTATTGGGTCAATGGGTTAATGGTCGAACCACTGAGTCATTGGTTGAACCGCACGACTGAATCGGATTAAACCGAATAACTCGGTTACATGACCCGGTCTTAAGATTAAATTTTTATAGGTATTTAATCAAATTAGATTGGGTTGAACAAGACATATTCAAAAAAAATATTCCTATAATATGTAGATTTAAAAAAAAATGGTATGTATATTATTTTTTTAAGGGGAATATGTTGTTCTTATTATTATTATTATTATTATTATTATTATTATTATGCTAAATATTACATTTAAAAATGACGTGCTATTTTTGAAGAAAAAAAAAACTTTCACAGAAAAACTGAGATGTAATATGCTTACATGCATAATAATTTCACTTGTATACACAAACAAGCAAACACTATGTTGTAGTGGTTGATTTTCTAGTAATTTGCATTTATGTGCCCGGTTAATTCGAATCCTAGAGCCTTCAAGTTTTTGAAATTCTGATAATTTTTCCACAAAAATCAAAAGTCAAATCAGTAGTTCCAAGGACAATGCACATTTACTCCACCATTAATTGAGTATTAATTTGTGAATAATGAATCAAATAAATGTCTAATTATGGCTGTAAACAAAAAAAACGTATTAGACCGGATTTGTTTCAAAAACCATGGCAGAAAACAAACAAAAAAGTATTGGACCGGATTAGTTTAAAAAACCGGCCGAGTTACCGATTTTAGCCGGTTTTTACCGAGTCTTACCGGTTTACACCGGTTTAATTACACGGCCGATCCGATATATGGCTCGAACCGACATACCCACCGGTTCACGGTCAGACCGGTTCGACCGGCCGGTCCGAGCCGGTTTTTAAAACTATGATATATACATCAAGGGATGTAACAAACTAGTGAAACAAGCCATAATAAACTCTTAACTTCACGTGCAAGTAACAACAATTAGTTACTTCACATGCAAGTTTCTAAACAACAAACTAAACAAAGATAAAACTAATTCTAACTAAAATGAATTACTTAACCGATACACCTCCTTAATTCATTTAGTTAGATGCTTCAACCATTCCCAACTTCATCTTCAAATACTCAAAGCTACTTGACTTCAAGGGTTTTGTGAGCAGGTCTGCTATCTGCTCATCTGTTTTGCAGTGCTTTACCTCCAACTTTCCATTGTTCACCTGGTCTCTTAGAAAATGGAATTTGGTTTCAATATGCTTACTCATGCCATGTGCTACTGGATGTTTTGCCAAGTCTATAGCAGATTTGCTATCAATTCTGAGCTCCATCTTCTTATCATCCTTCACCAATTGCAATTCCATCAGTAGAATGTTGATCCATTGAGCTTGACATGCTGTCATGGAAGCTGCAATGTACTCTGCTTCACAAGTGCAGTAACTTCATGATTTATGTCATTTGATGAGCAAAAATCATTGAACTCATTTGAAGTATACTCACCTCCTCCATCAGTTCTTAGCCTACTAATCATTTCACCACTTTCATTTTGAACTAGCAGTCGAATCTTCTTAAACACACCAAATACTTCATCTTTCTTAGCCAACAAGTAAATCCATAACTTCTTAGTAAATTCATCTATGAATGTCACAAAGTATCTATTTCCTCCTACTGATTTCACTTCAAAAGGTCCACATACATCAAAATGAATTACCTCAAGTTTTCTGGTTGCATTGAATGGTAATATTGCATTGAATGGTAATATTGCATTGTATGAATTTCTGGCTTGCTTTCTAGTGCAACACATATCACATACTTCATTAGGCAGCTTTATCTTTGGTAAACCTTGCACCATTTCTTCTCACTAAGCATATTCAAGTCCTTGAAATTGATATGCCCATATCTTTGATGCCATAACCAGTTTTCACTCTTAACTTCTGATATCAGACATTTATCTTCAATAACACTGATGTTGATTTTGAAAGTTCTTTGCTTTGACAGAGGAGCTTTCAGAATCAACCTATTCTTGCTATCAAACACCTTCATAGCTTGTGCCTCCACCTTCATAGTCTAACCTTTTTGTAGTAATTGACCAATACTAATGAGATTGCTTCTCATGTTTGATACATACAACACATCAGTGTTAGTACCTTTCCAATACCAGCTACACAAACTATACTATTGTCTGCAAATCTTATTTTTCTATTGACTGAATCATCTAATTCAGAAAACCAAGTTTTCTTGCCTATCATATGATTTGAACACCTAGTGTCCAAGTACCATTCATCACTTCTTTCTTCTTCCTCCTTGACTGTTGCCATCAAGAGTACTTCTTCAGAATCAGAATCCTCATCCTGAGCAAATTGTGCCTCATCTTTGTTCCTTGGCACTCTCTTTGATTTACATTCAGATGCATAATGTCCCATCTTCTGACAATTATAGCATTGAATATCTTTCTCATTTTTCTTCTTCTTCTTCTGATCAGACTTTGCATCATTCTTTTCTTGATTCTTGCTAGAACCTTCACCATCCTTATGAGATTGATTATTCTAGGATTTCTTCCCTCTCTTGAATTTTCCTCTCTTCTCATACTGAGCTTGCAAAGCTTGATCAGATGATACACTTTTACCTCTTTCTCTGTTCCTATCAATCAACCTTAATTCATGTGCTTCAAGACTTGCTTGCAGTTCCTCTATCTTCATAGAATCTAAGTCTTTAAATTCCTCTAGGGCCACTACAATGTGATCAAATCTTGATGTTAAGGTTCTGAGAACCTTTTCAACCCTCATTATATCAGTGAAAGTTTCACATTCCTTGTCATCTAATTTGTAAGATTGATTACTTTATCAAAGTATTGACTAACTGTTTCATCTTCTTCTATTGTCAAAACTTCATACTGTCTTCTCAAAGCTTGAAGCCCCACTTTCTTCAGTTTACCATCCCCAACATACAATTTCTCTAATGCATCCCATGTCTCCTTTGCACTTTCATAATGCATGATCTTCTCAAAGATCTCATTGCTTACACTTTGATGCATCAAGAACATAGCTTTACCATCTTTCTTCTACAAATCTTTATGTGCTGCTTGTTGTACATCAGTTGCATTCACTGCTAGTTCTGGTATGCCTTCATTCACAAATTTCATAGCCGTTATGAGTTGCCATTCTTCACGATCCATTGATCAAAGTTCTTGCATTCAAAGACTGGTAGATGCGCAGGAATATCGCCGTTATGAGTTGCCATTCTTCACAAATTCTCTAACAACAATGAACAAACCAGGCTCTGCTATACCAATTTGATGGGACAACGTATAAAGATTGAATGCAATCAACACTTAAAACTGTGTTCAATTGAAGAAGATGGAATTGGGATTCTAGGGTTTCTTTGGTTTTTAGAGAGAGAGAGAGATATATGAATAAAGACTTGTGTAATTTTTATTGAATGAATGGAACTACTTATTTACAAGGTATATGAAGCTATACATCAAGGGATGTAACAAACTAGTGAAACAAACCATAACAAACTCTTAACTTCACGTGCAAGTAACAACAGTTAGTTACTTCACATGCAAGTTTCTAAACAAAAGACTAAACAAAAATAAAACTAATTCTAACTAAAATGAATTACTTAACCAATAGAGGTTGATGTAAAATTACTATTTTACAGTGACAGTTCATCGTCTATTTTCTTAAAAAAAAATGAAAATATAGTGTATTGATTCATAACAAAAATAATGATTTTTTTTTTAAGAAACAAAAATAATGAAAATCGTTATTATGGTTTGGGTTTGTTTAGTCTATAAAAGGAAAGCACGAAAAGCGCGCGCAGGATGAGGTGTGATAGAAATGGAAATGCATGGAGTTTGAGATGAGATTACATTCTACAAAGAAATGGAATTTTCTCATCAGAAATCATCATTATGCAATTGTGTTGTTAATTTTCTATTAGAAGAGAATTACATTCTAACTGCTTTTGAACTTCTACATGAACTTCTTGATGATGGACGAACCAATCAAGCCATTCGTCTTCAACAATACTTTTCTGATCCTTCCAGATTTCCTCCTAATCAAATCTCTCGTTTCAATTCCCTCTCTTGTATCTCTCTTCTTTAATTTACTTTATTGAATCTTTATTTTCATCCTTCAAATTAAATGTAATGTATAATCTTTATAGCACCTACACTCCTGATGGAAGACGTGTCCGGTGATCAATACGTGTTAGTGTCCAACATGACATCCGCATTCAATTACTGTGTCGACCGACATGTTTGTGAATTAGAGATGTAAAAGTTAGTTGCATGTGTATGTGCTGTTAGTTTGCAAATTTAAGAAATAATAATTTACTTTTATTAGCTTATCGTTTAACTTTTAGAGTCTCTACAACTATTAAACACAGACACCGGACACAACAGACACCTCGACATTGATAATTATTTGAAAAATGATATAATTCAATGTAATCACATGTGTCAATGTCATGTTGGACACCCGACACGTCTTCATTCAGAAGTGTCGGTGCTAGAGTGGTTATAACTGTAATGCAATATTAAACTTCAGAGGTGCTATTTAGAACCTGAGTGTATGTTTGGTTTCATTTTTCGACGAGTTAAAGTTGATTGTAGAAGTGTAGAATTGGTTATAACATGCTTGGATGTTATCAAATAGAATTGATTTTGGTTGCAAAATTAATTCTAACTTGAAGCTAAAATTTGTTTCTTTTGGCTTGTACAATTGATTTTAGCTTTGAGTTTAACGTTCAATTTACTTTTACATGAATGTATTACAACAAAAATCACTTAACTAGAGTGTTTGGAAATTGAAATTGCAGTGGAGTAGATACCCATGCACGTCCATGTGAAGCTACATATTGTAGCTTCCACTTGGACGTGGTTCCAAACATATCCTACAATCAACCGGTCATGATCAATTTTACAAAATCATTGTAGAGCCAAACATTACAAAGTTTGATTTTTGTTACAATTGCTATTTCGAACCATGACTAAATTATCAAGTCTCTACTATCTATTTGGAGGATCAAAATTACTCTATTTTCATTCATTCAAACTTGAAATTGCATTTGCTTGTTGCAGTGGCGGATCCTCAAACACTGCAACAAAACAAAGAAGAAGCTGAAGATAAGTTAGTGATGACAGATTACGAACTGCGTTTGGCACAGGAAGACATTACAAAACTGAAAGCCGAATTGCAAACCAAAACAGAATATAGTACTATTGATGATGCAACTATGAAGTCAAGTGGAGATGTTTCGGTGAACAATGGTGGTGGTCAGTTGCAAATTCAACAACAAAAAGGGAATAATCATAGTCCAGTCGCTGCTTTGGGTCCAGTGAAGGAAAATGAGCGTCAAGACCTCAATTGTGCTGTCAAGGAATATTTGCTTATAGCTGGTTATCGACTCACCGCAATGACGTTTTATGAAGAAGTATCAATATCATTCATGAATCAACTCAAGTGTTTATCTTTTTCACATTTTATGGTCTTAATGTTTAATTTCATTAACTGTTATTGTAGGTTACAGACCAGAACTTGGACATTCGGCATAATACAAATGCATTAGTACCCGATGCCTTGCGTCATTATTATTATCACTATCTTTCATCAACTTCACAGGCTTCTGAGGTCATTACTTAATTTCTGGAGCAGCCAAATTAGTTCATTCAATTAAATAAATGTTCCAACTGGTT
>Ga0315914_1004103_pt1 | contig 21836 bp, 10 predicted proteins | sample MpolenodulesMG_FD_203920 | JGI IMG/M metagenome (GOLD analysis project Ga0315914, IMG submission 203920) | Medicago polymorpha root nodule microbial communities from Los Angeles, California, United States - elongated nodules | ecosystem: Host-associated > Plants > Roots > Nodule | place: USA...
CAAATAAATGAATAAACAAGCTTGGCGGGGTGATTAAGTGGAATTGATGCCAATTCATCACCGCACTCCAAACTTTGGATATTACATTACAGTGGAGAAGCTCCTCCTCCGATGACAAACCGCCATCTACAAGCATTGGCGGAGGCACATTGGTGCCAAGGGATGCAGCTGCATCCCCTCAAATTTCAAAATCCACACCAATTTTTTCATATTTTATGCACTATGAACCCCCCTGAAAATAAGTGTTGCACCTGCTTAATTTCAAAATCCAATAGTCGCTGCTTTCACACACACCAATAGCCTTTTAAATCAGTTTTTTCTTTCTGTCTAATTTAGTTAGTTACTACCAATATAGTATAGTATTATATTATATGAGAAAATCTTAGATGGACACAATCCCAAATCAAAATGATTTGGGCACACTCACAAAACATAGAAAAATATGAATGAGAATAAAATTAAATGATATTAATTTATGTGACTGATTTATTTTTGTTTTAGTTTTTGGGAAATGTTAACCAGTGCCCTACCAGTGCCCAGGGCACTGTTTATGGAAGCAAATATAATAATATTTGCATTGAAAGTTGTGTAATCAATACATTAAAAGCTTAAAAAGTGTCTTCTTTGACTTACAATTTCCTTTTTTTAGCCGGTTAACATGACCCTTAGTTTTTTCATCTTATGTGAGTGTGTCTAAATCTTTTTGATTTAAGGTTGTGACTATATTAGACTTTCTCTATTTTATACTTTGCTAAAGATATAATATTATATTATATTTATTAAATAGATATCAGAATATTATCACGTACTCACTTTGGTCTTTAAATATGTTTGTAAAAAAATTCGTAAAGCATTAAATACACTCACTAATATTAAAAATAAATAAATGAGAGTTGGAAAAGTGTTATAATTAATAGCTATAAATTAAAAAATTGTGACATTTTCTTATAAATAGTACTAAAAAGCTGTTTACTTAGCGTTGTAAATACGTATTTTTACGCACCGGCTTTTTCTTGAGAGGTTATAAGGTGCTTGCAATAATATTGGGTTTTAAAAAGAAGTACTAAAAAAGTCTCAAAAAAATTTCTTATAATAAAGATCAAGATTATAATTATTAATTAAAGTTAAAATAGACTCGTCCCTATGTAAAGGAAAATTGTAGAATATGTATATACTTTTTTCAATACAATATAAATAAAATATAATATAATTTTTAAACACACGTGTGTGTGTGTATATATATGTCCTGGCAACGCCACTGTCTACAAGCCACAAGTTTTGTAAGCTGGTATAACAAGACTTAACTGACAAAACTCCCCCCTCCTCCAATCTTCAACACCAACGGTACGCCTTCTCCCTAAGCTCAACAAAATCATATTTAGAAAAAATATTTAACTTTAAGTAATCTAGTTGTCTAATTACCTGGATTCATCATTAACTTCCATGTTTCTCTACCAGTCATTGCATTATTACAACCACCGAGTTCAAAAACACAAGCCACCTTCTCTCTTATGCATAGACATACAATTCCAAGAAAGCAAACGACTGTCTTTTGATTGTTCCCCACAATGCCCCATCAAAATGATTTCATCATCTTCTCAATTTATTCATCTTCTTCTCATTACATATACCAGTTGATTGCAAAACATATTTGATATGAATTTCTCTGCTTGCTTAAGATAGACACTTGCTACTCCAAGAATTGATCTTATTCCAAACTCCATCCTTCCCGGTATGCAAAACATGGTGAACACCCATATTATTTGCAGCTATTTTTTTCAGAAGTGGAAGGACATTTTTGCCACAATAAATTTCAAATTATTGCAAATTTATAGTCTAACCTAAAGCCGCTTCATTGGCAGAGAGAATATTCTTCATCAGCAACGCCTCAATCTCCAAAGGTCTACAAAATAATCATCTATGAAAAGAAGATGGGAAATTATTGGAGCATTTTTATAAATACTGATGTTGTTGATGTCACCTCTACAAACAAAGACGAGAAATTATTACAGCAATATAGTTGTCATTTGCAACCCAAACTTTTGATGAACTTGCATTGCTTACTTTCTTGAATAAATCCTTGTTATGTGTCATGTGGGTACAACCATTGTCAATTAGCCAATTCTCACTTGATTTGGTGCTAGAGAAACATGTTGCATTGAACAAGTGATCCTCCTCCTCTTCTTGATCAACAACATTCATCGCAATGTTTTTGATTCCTATTCTTGCATATAACAGCTTCATGTCCCATTTGATTCACATAGTGCACTTAGCATTTGGTCTTCTCCAACATCTAAATGATGGATGACCTTTCTTTCCAAATGTTGGCAAAGTGGGTAAGATATTCTTCGAATTTCATTCTTTTCTTTTGCATTCGTTGATGTTGAGCCTACTCCAATTTTACCAAAATCCTTTTTGAATTTTCCCACATTGCTGGTTGGCTGCTAAAGCTCCTTCGGTTCTTGTGTCCTCTCTCATCAGTCTTCTATGTGCTTGCGCCTTCAATGCGTTAATCAATTCTGACAAAGACATTTTTGAGAAATCCTTGGTTCTCCGAGGCAATTATGGTTGCTTAATTTTTTGAGTCACTGAATTCCGATCCCACAAGTCTTAGATCGTTTCCAATATTGAGAAGTTTGTCAGAGTAATCTCTAATCATCTCGGAATCCTTCACTCTTTGAAGTTCAAATTCCCAAATCAAGTGACATGCATGCCTTTAATTCTTTCATCACCTTCATATTCTTTCTTAAGATAATCCCATATCTCCTTTGCTGATTTCAAGGACATGATTCTTGTGAAAATTGTGGTTGAGACAACAAGAAACAAGCCGGTCTTTGCCTTTGCTTTCTTTGTCTTTTTTTTTTTCCTTTTACGCTTTTATTTGTGCCATCGTGGGATTGTTTGGAAGTACATAAATTTCATAATCTTCTTCCATTCAAATTATCCAAAACTTTCAAATATGCCTCCATAGGCACTTGCAAAAGTTCGTAGTTGCTTCCGTCGAACACTGCTGGAGCGATTCCGGAGAAACTTGCTTCAGTTTCCATGACGTTAAAATTACACACAGGTCCTTAGTAGAATTACCATACAATGCATGACATATAGGTCTGATCTGTTTCGTAAAACAATAACGTATATACCCTTGTTTCATGAAGCAACACAACAAATTAAAAAACTGAACAACATTTGATAAAATAAAATAACCAGCACCTAATATATAATGAGTCCACATCAACGGTCCTAAGCATGAAATTTAACAATTCTAGCCCAGAAAAATCAGCATTGAAAATTTGTGGACCATGTGTTCCAAAAACGTTGATAGAATCCTAGATTAAATCCATCTGGTTCATGATATTTATCGGTTTGCATGTAGAAACAAACGTCTTTGAATGCAAAAGGTGTTGTTCATTAAGTTTTCATTACCTCAAGTAGTAGTAGAGAGGGGCATGGTATTAAGGACCAGTGTACACGCAAGCTGTTATGTCTTTGGAAAAGCTTATAGTCAGGAGTAATAGAGCACATATCCCAGTTGTTTGTGTCCTTCAAGAATGCAGTATTATTCACCTTTTTCCTAGTAGTCGAAACAGTACTGAATGTATTTAAGTGTGTGCATCCTTATACCAGAATGTATTGGCTCTTTGCTTTCAAAGTAAATAATCTTTAACTAGGAGTGCTTCTAAGTGCATTAAATTAATTGATATTTTCCTTACTCCGTTTCAAGATATCCATGGCTTATTTATCAAGTTTACCATTAACATTGTCTCCATAGTAAGAATGCTAACACTGAAGAACAGAGTTGTCGAATTCAGGCTCCACCAACCAAGTATTCTCAAACTTAAATTGATAACAAGGTCTAGTACCAATCAATATTGGGTCGCAACTATTAGAATATAAAATATTCAGTGTATAAATTATTAGATATTATTAGAATATAAAGTCTGAGAGGGTAGTGATCTGAACAGTAGTTGTTAGACATTCCAACCTCGCATCCGGAAATAAGTTGCACCAATTATCATTAGTCATAGCTCAATCTAGTTTCCCTTCTACTATCAGATTCGTACCAAGACTTTTGAACCAAGTGGACGGGTATCCCTCCATCTGAATATCAATTAAGCCCTCGTCCATAGTTGCCTTAGGGAAACCATTGATCAACTAATTGGGGCGATCAACTCTTCCTTTCTTCTCGTTAAATGAGAAAATATTGTTGAAATTCCCTATAATATAACAAGAAAATTGAGAAGTTTTTGAATGTTGTCTAAACAAATTCCATGGATTTCTTCTATCGCTCCCGTCAAGAAAGTCATAGAAACCCATCAACCGCCGAGTACCCCGACTAGTATCAACTACTTCAACATCTATATGATTCAGATAAAATAAAATTTATTGTGCAATTCATTGAATTATGCCAACACAAAGCCACATCGCCACCACAACATTCACACGATCGACAGTAAAATAACTATCGAAGCCCAAAACATAACACAACTCTTCTGTCTTATTCGAATTAATCACAGTCTCATACACGATGATAACACACGATTATAATTTTGAACGATGTATTCTAAATTTTAAACTTCACTCGAATCACCCAAGCCATGACGTTTCCCACAAATGATACACATTTATCCCAACAGTCATGTTCCATTACATCATTGACATGAAACAAAGGATTAAAATGCATGGCAAAGTCATTCTCAGCATCTTGTTTACAAACATGATGCTTTAACTACAATTTCAGATGCTTTTTGTAGTTTTTTAGTAGAAATAAACACTAGATAATTGAGAGAGCCCATATGACATAAGATTTGATTTGCAATGGTTTGGGGGCCATTTATTATTGTCAGGGCTCATTGGGTCTAGTGGTGACTTTTTACAGTGACAACTGTTTTTCTGACTTTCAATATTTCATAAAAACATAAGTAAAAGACTAAAATACTCCAGCGGTAGTTAACTACCGCTGACTTATAACTAAAAAACACGTCGGCAGTTAACTGCCGTTGAATTTTTTGATCATTTACTTGTGTTACTAAGACAAAGTGAATGTCAAAAAAGCAATCTTCTTTTATAGTTGGTAGTAGTAGTAGATTATTCTGTACGAATATAATTAATTCCACTAATAACAATGATGAATATGACATGGTATACTCCAATTTGTGAGGCTAGTATTTGTCTAACACCTTGATTATGTTTTTGTTTTACTATTTCTTTAGCACTTAATAATAATATTTATGTTGAACTGTTTGACAAGGATGAATGACCAGCAACGCCCTTAACTTATTCTGTTATTGTATTTTACTAGTTTGGTCTACTTACCTAAGGCAAAGGACTTTGCTAAATTCCAATCCAATTGATCCTAATTTATAAGTTTTAATTAATTTATCCTTTTTAATCAATTATTGAATCCAATTTCATTGGCAGCCCAAAATTATATCATCTCAAGTAATTTAAAGTTAGTCGATATAATATTCATTAAACCATGTCAAAATTGTATAATGTTCATTAAAATAATAATTTTAGCATTATATCACTCGACAAATTATTCAATTGTCTTCCTTAAAAAAAAATTATTCAATTGTCTATTTTTGGATTTAGCCATCACCAACCGATCCCCAAAAAGTCCGTGACAGATGCTATTTTTATTTTTGTTAAGGACAGATGCTATTTTTAATAACGCCTATTATTCTTGTTACTTTTTTTTTAAGGAATTATTCTTGTTACTTAAAGACCAAGTACAATTATGGAGGTATCTTGACCAAAAAAAAAAAAAGCCAAATACCTTCCAGGTCCTTTAAGTTTCACGTTTGTTTTAGATAGATCCTTTAAGTTTCTAAGGTTTCAGATAAGTCCTTTAAGTTTCGAGTTTGTTTTGGATAGGTCCTTTTTGTCAACCTTCGTTAAGCCAAAGTTGTTCTGTCCGATAAACCAAAGCTGATATGTCCGTTAAGTGGGTGAGGTGGTTCTCTCTGACACTTGGCATCAATTTTTTTCCCAACCAGATCAACTTTGGCTTAACGGATGTTGATAGAAAGGACCTATCTGAAACAAACTCGAAACTTAAAGGACCTATCTGAAACCTTAGAAACTTAAATGACCTATCCGAAACAAACTCGAAACTTAAGGACTTGTCTGAAACCTTAGAAACTTAAAGGATCTATCTGAAACAAACATGAAACTTAAAGGACCCGGAAAGGTATTTGGCCAAAAAAAAAAACAAACATTAGGGTGGTTGGAAACCAAACAATTGAATTTAATTAGTTATTAAATTCCATCATATGGCTAATTGTTTCGAAGAACTTAAGTTCATCTCCTATGTAGGATAATTTTTTGTTGGATTTTACTTATCTTTTAACTGAAGTCCGAATTATCAGAGGACCTTCTCCCTCTGAACGAGAGAGTTGGCCTTATTTTCTGTGTAGACAATTCTTGACCAAACTTTAATTATCTTTTGACCAAACTCCATATTATCATGAACCCCTCTCCCATGAACCAAAGAGTTAACCTAAAAAAAATAAAAATTTTAAATTGATCTCGTTGATATTTGGTGGGAATAACTCAACCACCCACTTTAAATTGAATGAAGGGTATATAAGGAATAATAATATTAATTTTTTTCAGTAAAATATTAATATTAAGTTAAATAGTTTACAAATAGTTAATTTTCGCTTCTAATCAAAATTCAAAGTATTTTTCCATATAGCAGTGATAAGAGTAGTACATAGTGAAGATATTGTTTTTTTAAAGTGAAAATGGAATTTTATAACACAAATAGAGCAATCTCGATAAGGTGTGTCTTAGAGACCGCTAAAAAACAAATTCAAAATGACTTAAATTATTTAGTCTTATATAAGACTAACCGTTCTTTCTTTTCTTTGCCTAATTAAAGAATTTTGGTCTATACTCATGCGTTTTAAGTACCAAAATTAACCGCTCCACTACAGTTAATTAAAAACTCCAAAATTAAACTTTCTTTCATTTGACCAATATTTCTATTTGCTATTAACTATTTTAACGTTTTCTTAATCCATCCATTAATTTAATTATATGTTACTCAAACATTACGATCATAATTTACCTCGCACTGTCAGTGAATGTGGTGAGGAAACATGTTATAATTATAATTAATCCACAATATAAGCACTAGCAAGCTAGTTGACGCAGTGCAAGTGTAACTTCTGTGTGGGGCCACAAGCGTGAAGTGAAAATTGTCAAAGAAAGTTGCGTAGTAGTGGATATTGTGCCGCCCAAATTAGGCTTTTGTTTTACACTTCCCAAATGGCACACTTAAGCTTAAATTATTAATTGAGTTGTGCACTCCAAAACAATCTCTATATAAGGCTTATAAATTCCCTCTTCCACATATCAAAACTCACAAGAGAAGAAACATTTCAACTTACTAGATATGGCTAACATGCCTCGTTCTAGTTCCTCTTTTCTCTTTCTATTGCTTCTCCTACATTTTAATTTGGGTACATTTCCTAACTCTGTTTCCTCATTTACTTTGTGACCATTATTATTTAAGACATGTGACAATTTATACATATATAAGTATATAATATGCATTATCATGTGAAAAACATACATGCAACTTTCATGAGTTCCACGTTATTATTCTTCACTATCTTATATTTATAAAATAGAAGGTAACTTGTTCTTATGAAATCAGTTTGTAAGGCTTGTTAGATTAGATGTATCTTCTTTTATACTCTATTTTCAAGTGTTCTCTTTTCAATGTTTATTTTCAATACCCTAATGAGTCATGGCCTCGCATCAAATACTACAAGTTCAACGTTATCTAATTATTACATTTTAGATTATTTTGAATTAAATCTTTTTAAAATTATAATATTTCCGTCTTGTTTCTTTTCGATGGGACTTGGTTTTTTCTAATTGAATATTATTATTTTTTATTAAAATGCAAGGGTTTCATAGAAGGATCCGTGTTTCCCACTCTTAGAAAATTCTATACGTATTTGTCGAAGTCACGTAATCTGATCTATTAACTAATTTTAGACAACTCAATTTCTGATTTTGATATATAAATCAAGTCTACAATATAAAAGTTTATGTGAATGCATAAAATCCTAATCTGTTACGGACACGTTATCTATTTCTTTAATTGTAGATATTGTATTTCTTCTATAATAATTAGTGTCATGTATTTATGCATAGGAATAAGCCAACTACAGGTAAACTACTACTCTAAGAGCTGCCCAAAAGCAGAAGAGATCATCAAGCAACAAGTCAATGAACTGTATAACAAGCATGGAAACACAGCCATTTCGTGGGTTAGAAATCTCTTCCATGATTGCATAGTCAAGGTTAGTATAAATATATAGACACAATTAATTACAAGCAGAGTTATATCGATTCAGATTTCAGATTGAGAAGCAATCTATAAGCACAAATACTCCACAAATTAGACATGATACATATCCGACACCTACACGACACCATAATACGATTACTTTGAATTTTTTAAATTATTACCGGTGTCAATGTATCCGTATCCATGTCGTGTCCGGTATCAGTGTCTGATAGGAAGCAAATTAATAATGATTTATATGTGGATTTCAAATGTCCCTGCAGTCGTGCGATGCATCCCTGCTTTTGGAGACGGTGCACGGTGTGGTATCGGAGCAGACAGCGGAAAGAAGTTTCGGGATGAGAAACTTCAAATATGTGAACACCATCAAAGCTGCTGTTGAGAAAGAATGTCCCTTGACAGTGTCATGCGCTGACATTGTCGCTCTTTCTGCTAGAGATGGTATTGCCAGGGTATGTGTCTTTCTGATCATATATACATGTTGATTAGGAGTGGAACATTGACAAGTCTTACATAAAAAGTGATACTAACCTCAAAAATGCTATCTCATTTAATAGATCGTTATTTTCTTTTAAGTTTGACTTAATTTAGGGATTTTTTTTCCATGCACATATACTAGTTTGGAAAAATCTAGAAATAATACAATTTTTTTTCACATCTCAATAAGATCTAAATCAACTGAAAATGTCGATATTATTAAACTAAATACATTTATTTGAGTATAAACTTGCGACTTTACAATTACGTGTGTAAGTTTAAGAGATGTTTGTCACTTTGTCTAAAACAAAAAATTGTTTCTCTAATTAATCAACAAAAGAAAAGGAAAAAAGTTAAAAATAAAGGGAAGTTTACTTTTTTTAGAAAATCATTTTAGAAATACCATGACTAATTTATATTTGGATGTTGATGTTGAATTGTTGGTATGTTTTGTATATTTAGTTGGGAGGTCCAAACTTTGAAATGAAGAGTGGACGAAAGGATAGCAAAGAAAGCTATGTAAAGGTGGTGGAAGAATTCATTCCAAATCATAATGACTCAATATCCTCGGTGCTTTCTAGTTTTCAAGCCATTGGTATTGACGTTGAAGCCACGGTTGCTCTTTTAGGTACCAAATATTCTATTTAATTAGCTAATTGGTTTCTGTTATTTCTGTTACACATCCACTGAAGGCCGTTCCAATTACATGAACACTTATTACTTTAAAATTTCAAAAGTCAAACGTAAAACATAATTCATAAGTACCTTTCATTACATTAATAATACATGGACATCCACTTTTTATACACTTATGTGTGACACATGGTTAATCATGTTCGAAAATGTGGTTAAATTTAATTATATGCAATAACACAATTTTTAATGTACAATAATTTTTTTGTTAGTGTGGGAGTCATGGAATATTTTTGTTTATAATTTAACATTAAGTTGGTCACTTTGATTGAATAGGAGCACACTCGGTTGGAAGAGTACATTGCATGAATTTGGTCCACAGACTATACCCCACAGTGGATCCAACGTTAGACCCTACACATGCTGCCTACCTAAAACGTAGATGCCCAACACCAAATCCAGATCCAAAAGCAGTCGAATATGTGAGGAATGATCTAAAAACTCCAATGATAATTGACAACAACTATTACAAAAACATTTTGCAACATAAGGGGCTTCTTACTGTGGATGAAGAACTAGCCACTGACCCAAGAACATCACCTTATGTAAAAAAGATGGCAGCTGATAATGGTTACTTCAATGAACAATTCTCAAGGGCCATTCAATTGTTATCAGAGAATAATCCTCTTACTGGAGATCAAGGTGAAATTAGAAAGGATTGTCGTTACGTTAATGTCAATTAGCTTTGTAAACAACAATTAGTTCCATCGGGTTTAAATTTGCTGGTACTTTCTTATAAGTTATTCACAGATATGTTACTTCATTATGACAAAAGCTTCAAAAGATTTGTGAGTGTAGTGTGAAGTTGTAACTATCGTGTGTCTTTTTTAATAGTAAAAGTTGATCCGTATGATAAGGATTCAAGTCATATTGTTCACTTGCATCATCCGTTTAAATTGATATGTTGATATTATTTGACTTGTAATATACTACTATTTGAGGAATAATTATATCTCAATAAAAATTGAATAATCTGATTAAATATATAAACCACACTCAATTATTTGGATTAATTAGGTAGGATGCTTTTTAGAAAAAAAATCAACACACCCAACTAAAATGCATGATCAAGATATTGTGCAAGAAATACAAGCATTCACTTCACTCTCATTTATATTGATAGACTTTTTTAAACTAATATCCGGTCCAAGGATCAATTCAAGGGATCAATCTAATTGTCTACTAGTGAAAGGCGACAAAGTAAAGCTTTGCGTAGATTAGCCCACATAATCTAGTGTCGAGGGGATTCGAACTTGAGACTTTGATTTCTTATGTTAGTGTTTCACAAAGGCATGCCCCTTACAAAACAATGATAGTCCGACTAACATCCTATCAAATTAGTAAACAACTGCATCAAACAACTGAAACAATTCGATATGGCCTTTGATAGGAGCAACCCTACACCAATCTGGCAGGAGTTAGCCCCTTGCAAATTTGATTGAGTTTTACCCATTTGCAAAGGATTTGTGAATACCTCCTTTGTGAGCCCATCCGCTCTTGGAAAAAACCCTCGCAAAATTAAATTTCATAGGGTTTTGTTGCTTTTTTCAGGGGGTTTCAGCGGCCCTGTGAAATACTTATTTTTTTCTTGTAGTGCCAAAAAAAACAAAGATGTGGAGCAACTATCACTAAGAAACGAATAGTCCAAGAAACAATATTCAACCTAGAACAAATATAGCAACATATGTGTAGAACAAATCCACAATCATGACCAAAGAACAAAGATAAGAGAGCAGAGGAACAAACACACTAAGATTGTTTACCGAGTTTAACTCAATTTGACCTACGTTTTGGATAATTCTTTACAACTCTCCAATCCAGTATGAATAAGTCTTTACAAGGATTTAAAGAACATACAAGAAGTTATCATATAGGGTTTTCTAAGAGAAAACCCGAATTTCTACCATTTTTTCAAGTCTATCAATCTACAAGATGATTCTAAGAGAAAACAAGAGAGAAAATTTAAATTCTTCCTTTAATGAGATCTCACTATCCAATATATTTAGAAAATGTTTTTCAACCTAAGAATTTCACTCAAAAGCACTCAACCCTTAATCTTTAAGTTTCCTCTTTTGATCTCCTCAATATTCCTCTCAAATAGATTGTAAAAGATTCATTTTATAAGTTATGAATCTGCAAAATCCGCCCCATGATGAGCCTTGGCGACTTGCACTCAGCCCTTAGCCTTGCGCGCTATACCTTTAGCTCCCCGCAAGCCAGATTGAAACAACCCAAACCTAGTTGAGATTCCTACAAATTTGGAAATTTTAAGGCACACATAACAAAAGTAATAAAGGTAAAAATAAAAAGGAAATAAAAGGATAAGCTCAAAAGTTTACTTGAATTACAAACTCAAAAAATAAAGCTTGTACAAAAAATGTTATAGCTTTTTCTTAGGAGAAAAATGTTTTCGTTTTGGAAGAGGAGAAAAATGTTATAAGCTATAAAAACGCTATAATGTTCTAGTTATGTCAGAAAAAATCTTTCAAAAATCTGAAAGTTCAAGTATAGTTAAACAAATTTAAGTTTAACAAAGACAAAATTGCGTGTTAAAAAATTTACATATGAAAACTTGTCATTTTTTTTTGGTGAGAAATTCAATTTTCAAAGTTTTAAAATGTCGAATATACAATTTTTTTATTTTTTTTAATCTCTACTTGACAGGTATTTTAAGAACACTTCCTTAAAAAAAGAACTTTAAGAATACTTATTAAAATTCTCCTAAATATAATCGCATGGTTTAAACAAGAAAGTTTCTAGTTACATCCCATATATTTTTGTTTACACACAAGTTTACTTAAAATTTTAAGTTAATACCAAAATTTCCTTATCATATAAAATTTCTCATAACTCTTTTTTCATTGTCGCACTCTAAACTTTCACTCCCTCTCACCCATAAACAATCATGGATATGCAATCAATCTCAATGAAAGATTAAAGATTCTATCATTACATCTTCCACCCATACTCTCCTGCATATAAGTAAATGGATTTTTTCTATTTTCCAATTTTTCAATGATTTTGGGTTTCTATTTTGTCTTTGTTCCATGTCTTTTGTCTTTTATGCAGAAGTAGTTTTTCTATGGTTTGTGCGTTAATTAGCTTTAAGTGTTAATCCCAGGTTAGCATAATTTAAATTTACATACTACTAAAACTTAAAATTAGATTAATGCAAATTTAGTTTAGGTATGTACACTTAAAACTTAATTTAAGCATGTACAAACTGTTAACCTCTGGCTAACTTAAATTAAGTTTAATTATGTACACTTAAAAACTTAGTTTACGTATATACAGATGTTAACCGAAGGTTAACGCAATTTGAATTTAAGCATGGCTACATCACTTAAAATAAGGTTAATTCAAACTAAATTTAAGTATGTACATGTAAACTCGGTTTAAGTATGTATATGTAAACTCAGTTTACTTATGTACAAACTACTACATTTACCATTTATTTTTATGCACATGCCTTTGTACTTAAACTGAACATATCTCATATAATCAACAAAGCACATGCACATTAGGGGCTACCAACCGTGAATGCAAAACATATTAAGAATCGAATTTGAAGGTTATCTTTTAAATTGGAAAAAAGCTGCAAAGAAAATGAAGAAAAAGTTATACGATTGAGTTTTGTAAGATGAAAAAGAGTGGGTTTCCGTGAAAAGAAGAGAAAATGTTATTGTATTCTAGGTTTGGGAAAAAGGACCACGCAAATTAGTTTTAAAGGAGATGAAGGGTTTTAGTATAAGAGGAATGCTAACAACACACCTTCTAACACACACTTTTCAACACACTCTCTTTGATTGCAACACATCTTCTAACACACATTTTTCAACACACACCTTTTGATTGGTTAAAATTCACATGGGTCCCACCAAATCATGTGGGTCCTATATACTTTTGGTGGGTCCCATGTGAATTTTAACCAATCAAAGAGAGTGTGTTGAAAAATGTGTGTTAGAAGGTGTGTTGCTATCATTTTTCAACTTATTTTATTTTAATGGTATTTTAAGTCATTTTAGGGTGCTGCTAGGTTTTATTGGGGTGTAACTAGAAATTTTATTTAAACAAAAGGTTAATTTGGTAGTTTCCTGGTGAATATTCGATCATGTGGACCTACTTGGAAGTTTCGTGCAAGTGTTGATGAGCATTCGTGGGATAAGCATTGACGACACACCACGTCAAGTGTTAGAATATTCTAGACAATTCCTGAAACAAAATTCCTTGCTTAACCTCCACGCTTCAATGTTCTCGATTCTTCTTTCATCCCCTTATAAATCAACAACCTCTCCTATCTCATCAATCATCAATCTTCTCAATTCTCAATTCTCAATTCCTCCTCAAAATCGAAACCAATCACTCTCTTCTTTCTCATCATCATGCAGATTTTCGTGAAAACCTTGACCGGCAAAACAATAACCCTAGAGGTAGAATCCTCCGACACAATCGACAACGTCAAAGCCAAAATTCAAGACAAAGAGGGAATTCCACCTGACCAACAACGTCTCATCTTCGCCGGAAAACAACTAGAAGACGGTAGAACTCTTGCGGATTATAATATCCAGAAGGAGTCCACGCTTCACCTCGTTCTCCGTCTCCGCGGTGGCATGCAAATCTTCGTCAAAACCCTAACGGGAAAGACAATAACCCTAGAAGTTGAATCTTCTGACACAATCGACAACGTGAAGGCGAAGATTCAAGATAAGGAAGGAATTCCACCAGATCAGCAGCGGTTGATCTTTGCAGGGAAACAACTGGAAGATGGTAGAACTCTTGCGGATTATAATATCCAGAAAGAGAGCACGCTTCATCTGGTTCTGAGGTTGCGCGGTGGGATGCAGATATTTGTGAAGACGTTGACGGGGAAGACAATTACTTTAGAGGTGGAGAGTTCTGATACTATTGATAACGTGAAGGCCAAGATTCAGGATAAGGAGGGAATTCCACCGGATCAGCAACGATTGATCTTTGCTGGTAAACAGCTTGAGGATGGAAGGACTCTTGCTGATTATAATATTCAGAAAGAGTCTACACTTCACCTTGTTCTTAGGCTCCGTGGTGGCGATGTTTAGATTTAGATCCATAAGTTTCTAGTTTCTATATTGTTTTTTCGGTTATGTTCTGCTGCAATGATTAATAAAAGTTTCTATTTGTGTTATCCTTTTGATTTGTGACATTGTCTTTAATTTATGCGAATTTTGTTATCTAACTATTTGACTTCTATTTATAATAAACTTGTGAAGCCATCAAATATATTGTGGATCTTCATGCCTAGTTCCTATGCTTTCATTGAATTGCGTTTGATGTTACATCGGCTGATGTATTTCTGTTAAAGAAATTTCATTGCAAATGAACCATAAAACCTAACAGGTTATGCAGTAATAACTTGAGAAAAGATGAAAAAAAACATGGAAAGGTGTAACCAACACTGATGCGAAGATGCCGATTTCCACAAAGCTTAATTGTAGAATTTTCCCAGTTTTTTTCAAAACATTGAAAGCTTGGTGCTAGCTATCAATGATAACTTGGTGTTATAGCTAATATGCTATCAAGCACGACACTTGACACGTCGACACCTCTATAATAATTTGAGAAAATCAAATCTCAGCTGTATAAGGGCAAGGGCAACCCGGTGCACTAAAACTCCCGCATATGCAGGGTCTGGAAAGGGGTCCCACCATTTGGTGTATTGTACGCAGCCTTACCCTGTTTTTACACAAGAGGCTGTTTTCAGGATTTGAAGTCATGATCTTTCAGTCACATGACAACAACTTTACCAGTTGCGTCAAAGTTATCCCTCAAATCTCAGCTGCATAATCTACAAATATAATGCTAACATTTTGATGATGGAGTTCATATTGGTCACTGAAGGAGTTTCACTTTGATCTTGTTGAAAATTGTAGTTTGATTGTATGTCTTTCCTTTTAGCAGGTCTTCAAGGCTCTTACAGGGCTTGCATGTTTCTGATGTATACGAACTTGTCGTTCTAATTTCTTTGAACTTTTGTACAACCTGTACTGTAGTTTAATTCTTTGTCCGTAAGTTGTTTTGCTTTTAGAGAAGTTAGTTCAGGTAAGGTATATTGTTTTGTTTCTGTCATTCATTGGGGTGCCAAATTGCATCCAATGAGGAGGTCTTTTCTGTAGGAGCTTTTGCAGAAATTTATAGATGTGGTGGTGAATGTAAAATCAATGTAAATAAATGCGACAGATGAGTTTGGAGGGCAGATGCTCGTGCCTTTATTCAGTGAATCAAACGTATATGGTTCTCATAAAGTGCTATAATAGAAAACTGGAGAGGTATCCCCGTGAGCTTTGCTCAGTTGGTAGGGATATTGCATATTATATGTAGAGGCCAGGGTTTGAACCCTGGACACTCCACTTCTCCACAATTTAATTGTGTGAGCTCTAGCCACTAGGCTACTTGACAAAAAAAAAGAAAACTGGAGAGGTAAATTGAAATTTAAGGCATAAATCATTCCTTATTTGTGTGACGTCTGTCACATAAAATCCTTACTAATTTTATCAAGAGAGGGATATAGTCACACTCACAATTCTTATAATTGCTTTAGTGCAACTTCAAGGATGAGTCTGTTGTGAATCTGTTCTTTGAATACTCCTTTTTTTTCCAAGGCTTCATTGGAAATTCTTTGATGGTTTGGGATTGCTTCTGCTATGCATAATGTTGGCAGAGAACACTTGCAATTTGCAGATATGAATTGATCAGCAGGATTCTTCTTAAAGAAGGATTTTAGGTAGAATGTTTCCGTAATCTGCTCATTATTAGATAGCTCGAAACAAGATGATGTTTGCATAATCTCTTCATATAAAAAAGCTATATGTCTGCTGCACATTCTACAAGTGTGATGCCGATTTTTTGTGATAATGTTCATATTGGTCAATCAAGTGAATTTCACTTTGATTTTGTTGAAAGATCATAGTTTGATTATACTCTAGAGCCTTTTCTTAGGCTATCTTATAGGGTGTATATGTTTCTGCCAGTCTGTACACAAATTTTAATATATCTTATACTGAAGTTTGGTTCTTTGTCAATAATTTGTTTTGCTTATTAAAAAGAAGTTGTTGGCTCAAGTTCTATATTGGCATATTGTTTCTGCCATTCATTGGGGTCTGAAATTTCACCAAATGAGGAGGTTTTTCCGGTGGGAGGAAGAAAATTTTCAGAATCTTAATCATGTCGTGCAGATGAGTTCAGAGAATAGACACGTCGGACTTTTATTCAGTCCTGCTCAAAAGTCTCCTCTTTTCTGTGGAAATTGTTACAAAAATATATACCAAGAGAGGGATTATTAGTCACGACTTGCAATTCTCATCTTTGAACCGATGAAACTGCAAAGTTAAGTCTGTCACTCATTTATTCTTTTTTCTTTTTGAGGGAAGCTCATTTACTCTTGAATGCTCCGTTTTTATAAGGCTTCATTGGAAATTCTCAGATGGTTTAGGGTTGCTTTAGCCATGCGTTGTGTTGTCAGAGAATACTTCTTGCAATCTGCTGAAAGGTTTTCAGTTGGCGGTTTTCGTGTATCTGTTCTATGTGGATAGCTCACAAAATGTGGTGTTCTAATCAAATCAAAACGTGTTGTTTAGGTATGTTATATCTAAGGAGGTGAAATAACAAGCATGAAATTGGACAAATGCAAAGTTTTAAGAGTTTCAATTATTCGTTTCTTAGGTGATTTTTTAATTTTCTGATTGATATGGTAGTCATTTTTCCACACATATAGACACAGTTACATACCTTTCTTCCATCTATATCATATTGGTAAATTGGCAAATGAAGGATCTTTAGTTTGATCTTGTTGAAAATTGTAGTTTGTGACGACAATGTGGCAGTGGCTCTGTCGCCGATGAACAAGCTGTGGTTCATGAAGAGTATGGATAATTGGGGAGAGGGAGTGGTGTTTGAGAGGTTGGAGATTGATGTTCGGAGAGAAAGGGAGATTGTATGTGTTGTATGGACATTTGAATGAAGGGATATTGGGAGATTCTGGTAGAGTTTTGGTGTTTCTGAGATTAGGTCAAGAGAATGACAAGATAAACATGTTTGGATCTTTCTTTTGAATGCTCTTGGTTTTGCTTATTTCTTGTTTCAGAAGTTTCATGGAAAATCTTGTCAAGAGAATGGATCACAAAATCAAATGACAGCATGTTTGGAATCACAGTGATTTTGACGAAATCATGGTGGCACATGATCTTATTGAAGCTCCAAAATGTAGCTATTCATAAAAACACGGTGCATATTACAATTTTGCGATCACTTTTTTGAGATTGATTTTAGTTTAGGTTGTTTTAAAATCTCAATGCATTTTTGCAAATTTATGAGACTAGGATTTTCAATTTTAACCTACTGTGCAGCTCTATTTTAGCTTAACTCCAGATATTGTATATGTTGCCAATTTTGGTTTATAGCAATTTGTTGAGATGCTGCATGAACTGGGTGATTGAAATATTTGCTTCACTATGATTTACCCTTTCCTCTATCTGGTATTATTACAACAAGATACAACAATCTAATGATAGTTGATGTGACTTTAGAAGGTTGTAATTAAGAGGAAGTTGTGTAAACGTGCTTATTGGTTCTAAACTGATGGCATGGTGGGTAAGCTTAGTGGTGTGAGTTGATGGAAATTTTATTGTGAGTACTTTAAAAAGGGCAACTCGGTGCATTAAAGCTCCCGCATACGCAGGGTCTGGGAAGGGGTCCCACAATTTTTTGGTGTATTGTACGCAGCCTTACCCTGTTCTTACACAAGAGGTTGTTTCCAGGACTTGAACTCATGATCTTTCAGTCACATGACAACAACTTTACCAGTTACGCCAAGGTTACCCCTCATAGTGAGTACTTTATTAGCTGAAAAAATGATAACACATTCAAATAATGTGCCAATTTTGTAATTTATATTCTTCACTATATCTGAAAACAAATAAGTTCTGTACATTTTGTTGGTAGGTTTCAGAACTCTGCCAAATACTCAACCAAACTTCAACAAAACGATGATGTGCTATTTAAAAAGACAACTATTTGGTTTTGGATATTTTGCCTTTTTGCAAGGGAACATGATGTGGGACTCTTAATTGACTTTCTTAGTTGGTTTTAATTACTTTTGAGCTTTTATTCAGTTGGAGTTTGCTATTGAAAAGTTATAGTCCTTCTTTGAATGCCGGCCTCAAAGAAGAAATTTCATGTTTTTGAAGACGCAGTAAAATTGTTTCTATAGACTGAATTGAACCTGTTTGATTGTTACTTAAATCAAGCCTTCATTTTTTAGTGCAGATAATTGTTTTGAAGAGTTCAAGCAAGAAGGGAGGAAACACCTAGTATCATTCCAAAACTGAATATATCACTTTTTTCTGCGTACCTTCTGAATTTGCACAACACTATTTAATTTGAATAAATACCATCAAATTTTAGATAGAAGAATGGAATCAAATACATCTCTATTGGAAATTACCAAATAATATACCCTACACATATATGCAACACATTCAGCAACATAATATTCTTATCATAATTGTTGATGAATTAAGGGATGAGTGAACCATCAATTTAGTCTTTGAAAATGTAGAGTCAAACGATTCAATTGTTCAAATTAACAAAATTTTAAAATGGTCCCAAAAATTGAAATTTTGTTATCATATTAGTCCCTCAAGACAATTTCAAAAATTTAATTGATCAATCTAAAAGAGACTAATGTGTTCCAATACTTACAATTGTATGGATCATTTGGGAATTTCACAAATTTTAGAGACTAAATTGGTTGGCGTCTACAATTTTAGGGATTGAATAGGTGATTCACTCTTCCAAGGACACCAATAAAGCAACAGGAAATATAAGAAGTGAAAGTGGGAACAAATCTTTGTTAATTACAATAATTATTTTTCTATGGTAGGTTTATGGTTCACCAATCTATATTTAGTAGTTTACAGTGTATGTGATTGTGAACTTCATTCCTTTGGACTAGACCAATCCCCTTAAGTTACAAAAACATGGCAACATGAAGCAATGCAAACAAATAACAAAATTGTTGGTTTTGCAAAGTTGTTATCAAACAAACCAATTGCAATTTGCAAATGGCACCATGAAAATACAAAACATGGATTATGTTTCACAGCAAGAATCTTTGATCAGGTAAGATGAAACAAAAATTACCCAAAACCATCACAAGACCATTCAGGATCATTAGTTTGTTTCTCCTCTGCTCTAGAATGAGTAACATGCTCTGCATGTTAGAACCGGGGACAATGTGGTGAATGATTGGCGTGGTAAAAATGGAAAGAACTTAGATATAAATTGAAACTTGGGAAATGGTAACATAAAGATGAAGATTTAGTGTTAATTCACTTCTCCCTACTTTAGTTTTTACATTTCCACTCTCCAGCCTTTCTTCTAAGCACACCCTAAACACTTCAAATATCTTCTCTTAAAATATAAGCAAAATCTGTAGGAAACAACTAGGTTGAGAACACAAGTTCAACTCGATGCATCCAGTTAAAAACTCAACCCTCAATCCTATTTCAAAGTTAGAACAATAGGGATAAGAAACAAAACTAGAACAATAGGGATAAGAAACAAAACAATCTGTCATGAGTCATGACATGACATGTTATGTAACTAATAACCCTATGTTCACTTTCAACAACCAGTACACATCAATAGTAGCCACAATCAAATTTCCAAAGAGGTTCGAAAGAGGAAAGGCTAGGGAAGGTTACACCACAAATAATTCATTCTTTTCGAGAGAGAGCTCAAATATATGACCAAGGAAATACAACCATGATAATCAAATTATGACAACAAATAATAACACTTCAACTACGTTTTGGAACATTTTGCTGCTTAGACAAAAATGATTTTGTAAAAAATTACTAAATAAGATAGGACAAGAAATTATGTCTTCTCCATCCATTAAAAAACATGCAACTGAGTACAGCAACTTGATATGAAATTAGAAGAAACAAATTACAAAGTGGATGTAGCACTTCAAAATTTGAATCAAAAGACATCATTATGAGGCAGGTTTGTTGAATGGAAACAACATCAAAATGTTTGAAATAATACAAATGTTTATTTAGACATAAAAGCTGAACCACACATTTCTATATATTATTGGTAAATTTAAAATTGTATGTCTCACAAAAAGCATTGACGGCATTCCCGCAACATAATCAACATTCAGTTTTACAGTTGAAGATGAAGCAAACTCAGTTGTACAGTTGAAGATGAAGAGCAGAGAGAAGAGAGGCAAAAGCTGGCATCTGCGGGTGGACAAATAATCTTTAGCAGCGAAATACAGGAGGGACAAGTGTATAACATGACATAGAAATACATTTCAAAATTGATCTCACACGAAGAAGCTCAGTCGTCAACTTCAGCTTTAATTTCTTTCAGCAGATCTTCCTTGTAATCCTCAAATGTTCCAGGGAAATTTCTTACAGTGCCATCTTCAACAACCCATATTTGACTCTGTTCTTCATCCTCACATACACGTGAAATCAATCTAGAATCATGACTAACAAGAACAACTCCACCAGTGAATTTATTCAGCGCATCAACCAATGCATCAATACTTTGCATATCCAGATGATTTGTGGGTTCATCTAACAATAAAATGTGAGGTTTTCACATGGATATCGACGTGAATACGACCCGAGCTTTCTGCCCTCCTGATAGTTTGACAATGGGGGAAAGATGGTTATGACTAGGTAGCCCAAATTTACCAAGTTTTGCATGGACAGCCTCTTGCTTACTAAGTCCCTTCTGGTCTGGATGCAGACGAAGAAGGTACCGAACAGGTGTTTCATCCATTGTTAGTAGGTCCGCAAAGTGTTGGGAATATCTCCCTATCCTCAATTTCTGACTTCTTCGAACTTCACCTTCACTTGGAACCAAATCACCAGCTAGAAGATTTAGAAGAGTTTTTCCAGCACCGTTAGGCCCAACGATGGCAACACGAGTCCCCATATCAATGCCAACATCAACATCTGAGAGTCTTAAATCCTCCTGGTTTGGGTAGCTAAAGCTCACTTCAATAAGCTGCAGAAGTGGAGGTGTGAGTTCAGTAGGTTCAGGAAAGTGAAACTTCACGCTGTAGTCTCTCCATTTGTGTGGTACCTCTACTTGGGCCTCATCCTCATCAACCTTTCCATTACTTTTGCTTTTCGATGCTTCTTTAGCAGCTGCAAACTTAGCTCCATCCTTCACCTTATCTTGTTGAGCCTTGTTTCCAGTCCTTTTAGCTGCTTTCAATTGATTGACATAAATCTCATACTTCTTATTCACCTCCCTACGATGTTGTTTAATCCCGCTTTCAGAAGCATCA
>Ga0315914_1004105_pt1 | contig 21833 bp, 8 predicted proteins | sample MpolenodulesMG_FD_203920 | JGI IMG/M metagenome (GOLD analysis project Ga0315914, IMG submission 203920) | Medicago polymorpha root nodule microbial communities from Los Angeles, California, United States - elongated nodules | ecosystem: Host-associated > Plants > Roots > Nodule | place: USA...
AAAAACGAAAATTTTTTGAAAAAAAAATAAAATTGGTTTTTGTTTGGCCTATTAGGGGGGTAAATCAAAACAAAAATATTTTACAGGGGGTAAATCAAAAAAAATATTTTACAGGAGGGAAAACCAAAAATGACTTATATTACAGGGGGGGTAAAGACCTATTAACCCTCAAGTTTATTGTGGTGCAATAACAAAAATTAAATCTATTGTTTTCCACCATTTATGCTAATAGAGAATACCTTGTCTTATTTTGTAATAATTTATAGGCTTAATTGGTCTTTTAATCCTCTAATTAATTTTCAGTTTACATTTTGGTCCCATAACTTGTAAAAGCAACGTTTTGGTCCCTCTTGTTTTGCTCCGTTAATCATAAAAGTCATTTCCGGTTAACTTTAACCCCAAATGTCTATGGTGGACCAATCCTAAGAGTGGTCCACCATAGACTTCATTTATTTTTTCAATTTTAACCGTTTGATCTTTAAAAAAAAGGTTTAATTACACTTTTGGTCCTCGCATTTTGACCAATTCACGAAAATGGTCATATCTCTTTCAAATCGAACAAAATCGTCCCTAAACTATCATTTTTTTTGCAGTTTTAGTCCTACTCTCTATTTTTTCCTCAAAAAATGCTGAGATGGCAAATGAACACCTATGTGGCATTGTCAAGCTGAAAAATAACATTTACATGTCATTAAAAAATTATTATTTTTATTTAAAACACAATTTAAACATTTCATAAATTAAAAAAAACAAATTGTAATTGAAAATGACATTTTTTTTCACTTAATGAATCCAAGCATGTAAGAAAAGTCCATTATACCCCTTTCACAAAATATGAAATTAAAATTAAAATCAAAATAAAACCATTCAAACTATCATACGGAAAAGAATGAAAAAAAATAGATTTGGATTCTAAATTTTGCAAATTAGTTTCCTCTAACAACAACAAAAGCAAAAGCAACCCAACATCAGCATTCACCCAACCTAGAAAATATGGATTTCTTCAAATTTAACACATCAAAATAGGATCATATGGTAACAACAACAACCCATAAACCCAGAAAAATAGATTTCTCCAAATTCATCTCTTCAACAACAACAGCAAACATCAAAAACAACAACAACAATATCAAACCAAATTCAACCATTTTTTTTGCTTCCTTTCAGAAATTGATGGAAAAGAAATAAAAAATTTCATCTATAAGAACATTAGAACTCTAATTCCTAAATCTGGAAATCAGTGAAATCTTTTTCAGTTCCTTCCATCGTGATTAAGGGGTTACAATACACTAATAGAACATGATTACACCTTACACGACAAAGGAAACGAAAGAGGAAATCAATTTTGCAGTTTCAGGACACAAATGAAGCAGAACTGGAACAAGATTCGTGATTTACGGTTTCAACAACAGAGGAAAATGATTTTGCAGTTTCAACAACAATTGGGACACGATTTTGTGATTTAGGGGTTCAAGACGAACTGGAAAAGGATAATAACTAATGTTATGGTGTTATGAGAAGAGCTATGAAGGAAGAAGAAGAAGAACTAGAACACGTTGATTAGTTTTCTAAATTTTTTTGTTTTCTTTTTAATTTTTTAACTTAAACTTGTTTATTTACTTTAATTAAAAAAAATCGATTTTTCCACATGTGTTTTGCCACATCTTCACTTTTCATGCCACTCCATTAAAAAATTGGACACATCAGCATTTTTGAGGGAAAAATGGGGGGTAGGACTAAAACTGCAAAAAAATGATAGTTTAGGGACTATTTTGTTTGATTTGAAAGAGGCAGGACCATTTTCGTGAGTTGGTCAAAATGCGAGGACCAAAAGTGTAATTAAGCCTAAAAAAAAGGCTACCATTGGATTATGAATGACTACTTTATCCTACAATGATCCAACAACAACTACCATTGGATTAAAAAAAAGTCTACCATTGGATTATATTTCTCTTTCTTTATCTTCTTTCTATATTCAACATCATCTTCATCACTCACTCATAAACAACCCATATTTCTTCCTCAATTTTTTATATTAATAAACTCAATGTTCATCAAAGAAAAGCATAACAACAGGTGATGTATCTTGAGTATCCATTCCAGTACCCAAAACCTAAAATCAAAATCAAAACCAAAAAATAAATAAAGCAACAATTTTGAAAATTTCTAGAGCATAACAAGAAAAAATAGAACCAACCTGTTACCTGAACATAAGAAATAGTGTTAATGGGATTAAGTTTTCGAACTTTGAGTTGAAGATTTTTCTTGGGTAAACCAGATTTATCAGCACCCTCTGCCCTTCTTTTGTTGAAACCAACAGAACTATTCTCTTCATCTTCCATTGGGGTGGTGCTGGTGGTGGTGTTGCGGCGGAGATGAAGGGGAGACGCGTTAGCGTTACGGCGGCGAGAAGAAGAAGAAGTAGAGGAAACAAGGGTTGAGAGAAATCGGAAGTGGGTTGTGGGTTTAACGCAACAACTACCACCACGCCACCATCGTGGCTCTACCACTACCATCGTGACTTCACAAACCTCTGTTGCCACCTCCTTAACACATGGAATCAAAATTCAATCCAACGAATATCACAAAGAGAGCTATTCATATTTAACTTTCCAGAAACCCAAATCTATCTTCATGTTCTTTAACCTCCCCTCCTCGTATTCTGTCCTGGGAAAAAAAAAGGGTTTGAGGGGAGAGAGAGTGGATCGAAATTGAGAGAGATAGATTGGGAAAAAAATTGAATTTTTTTTTTCTGGTTTTTTTTCTTTCATGAATCCTATGAAGATGATGAAGAAGACAAGAGAAGATGATGAAGAAGTTGAGGGAAGAAGATGAATAAAGAAAAAATTAATTAATTGTTGTTGACTCACCATCGTAAGATAAAATAGACATGCGTGATTCAATGGTCCTGATTTAATAAAAAAGATCAAACAGTTTATATTAAAATAATTAATAGGATCTATGGTGGACCACTCTTAAGATCGGTCCACCAAAGACATTTGCGGTTAAAGTTAACAACGGGTGACTTTTTTGAAAACTAGAGCAAATATTGAGGGATCAAAACGTTGTTTTTATGAGTTATGGGACTAAAATGTAAACTGAAAATTAATTAGGGGACCATTGATGCAATTAAGCATAATTTATATAATATTAAAATATTTTTAGGGTCTTTTTAAAAGGGTTCAACACTCACAAAAGAATCAATACCCTAAAAAATATTTTGTTAAAGAAAATTTGATATCGGTTTGTGTTACAACAACATTGTCGTCTAAATTTAACGAATGTAACTTTACATATTCTGAACACAATCAAAATAGTGTTTATTGATCATGTTTCTATGAAGACGACATGTTTTTTTTTATTAAGCAACGTCCTGATTCAAGAAATGGGTATGAGTTATGTGAATCAAAGAGCTAATGAAAAGAAAGAAGAAAATTATACCAATAAAATATCATCTTTTATTATATATTTTTCTTTTCTTTATTAATTAACAAGGTTCATCGAGATAATTAATGACTAGAGACGTCGTTGGTCGTTGAAGTATGCTATTTGAAATCTCTGTTTTTTAGCCCCATAACCGTTGCGATTAGGGATGTGTACTGAGTTAAGAGTGTGCTCATCGGGTTATACGGAGTCTTGAAAATAAATATGTGTATGAGAACAAGTGGTAAACAAACGTTGTTTACACCCTTGTGATCACTGAATGAGATAAAAGTTCAGAGTTCAAAACATTTTTCAAGCTCGTTTTACCAATAAAAATGGATCCATTCTCGTTGCCGTCTCTCTTTGTAACAAAAGGTATATAAATATAACCTTGTCCCGTCAGAAAAGATCTTTTCGCAAAATCGTAGTTAATTGGTTTCATAATTAGTGTTAGGAGAATATTATCTGTTGTGTATCTTTCCCTTTTCAATCAATAAATATATAGGGACGAACAAACCCCCTTTCTCTATCGATCGTTCTGTTTTTAGAACCCTAACGAGAACAAGTCAACCTGCAATGAGTTTGTTTATTTAGGATATGTGGTTTGTATTCTCTAATGGATTGCTCTACCCTCTAAGGGATGATGTTCACAAACATGTAATGAGACTCGGTCCTAATTTTGAGAACAAGTGGAAAATTTTGTAGGAAGAGTGTGCACTTTGAGAAAAAGAGACTACAGTATAAGATAAAAAAGGTAATTAACTCTTAATTATGGACACCAATTTTTTTAGTAGTGTGTGTAAATCATTAGAGAGGTATCAATTTTTATTTTTGATCTGGATTATCGAAAAAGTTGGTTGGCCAGATTGGAGAACAAAGAATGTGAGGTATTATGTGAAAATAAAGTGTACCTTGCATTATTATTTGATGGAGGTGTTTATACAACACCATAATGGATTCATTGGTGAATGAAGGAGGATCGTTACAAATGGCACCCATCAAATGACATTGATTAGTCTACTAAGGTGCTACGGATTGGGGGAATCTGATACCAAGTGTTTTGGTTCGGTGAATTGTATCCATTTGGCCGCAAAATGGTGTAGGACTTGGCTTTGGGCCGTTTCAAAACAACAAGAGTATTACTTTTTCTATTTTATAGGATTCTCGCACGCTGTGTTTTTTCCAAAAATGTCCTTGTGTAGTCCGTATTTTAAAATCTGGATTCATGTTTACTATTTCAGATTGTATAATCCGGACAATTCTTATGTATAATCAGCCATAAGACTCTCTCACATTTCAGCTGTTTTGAGTTTTGCTTTTAAAAACAACAAAAAAAAAACTAAGTAAAAAATGCTAAAAACTTGTCAAATAAAATCATAAAAATATAAAAATACCACCAAAAAATTCTAAAAATCAAATAAAACTAGTGCAAATTTTTTCGTATTTTTCTGCGAATATGAATAATTAAAAAAAATGAAAAATGAGTCTAAACGATGGAATTTTGGATTTTGAGGGACGGAGTCCCGTAAGAAGTCTCTTCTATAGGAGTCATGATCCTTGAATTTTTTTTGATTTTTTGGGAAAGTTTCAGAGCAATCCGATCAAGTAGCCCGAAAACCCGATTTTTGACTAAGAACAGGTAACAATGACCCAAAACAAAATGATAAGAATTATGAAGATTAATATTGACACTAAAATGGCTATATATGTTACAAACATGTTTAGGATTTGTGCTGATACAGTTCAGATTATACAATCCGAATTGTTTTACCTTGAGAAAGGGTGTTTAGGGGGAAACATCATGTAACGCGTCTTATTTTTGAAGTTTCCGAATTACAAAATTCGGAAAAATCTGTAACTCCATTTTTCACCCTACAACAAAGGAAAACACTATTCCGGATTATGAAATCCGGAAACCTTAAGAACATTTTTAGAAAAAACGCAGAGCACGCGAGAACTCTATAGGGTGGAAAAAGTAATACTCAAATAATAATAGTTCTAGCAATGTATCGTGAGATTTACGGTGTTATTAGTTTATGTTCAAAATTGTAACTTGACGCAAAATGGTGTAGGACTTGGCTTTGGGGTGTTTCAAAGCAAAAATAGTATCGTGAGATTGATGATGCTACTAGTTTATGTTCAAAATGTAACTTGAGAAATATATAATTCATCTAAAAGATAACGAAACGTTACCAGATTTTATGGGATCATTTCAAAAAATTCAATTATTTGATATATTATAGATACATAATATAAAATGTTATATGGAGCTAGACTAAAAGTCAATTTGTATTTTTTAACATATATAATAAACATTCTTTAAAAAAAAAAATAATAAACATTTTCATATGACACGTATGGCTGAAACAACCGTATTTAAGACATAAAAGATGAGAGAGATATCATCATGTTACAAGATAATGTTTGTTGTGTTACCCATGTAATTGACGGCGTTCTTGTAATTGAAATACATAACTCTAATAATCATATTTAATGCATGAGAATAAGGAAGAATCAATTATGTATGATTTATCTAAAATTTAAATTTTTTAATTTAATAATATAGTAATTGTATTTACATAATTTCATTAATGAAAATTCTTAACACTTCACTTTTTAAATTAAAAGGAATATTCTCAATTTTAAATTAAGTTCGAAATTAAATTCTCGATTAGAGTGTCTAAGTTTGATATCTAGTTTGGACAATGCACGATAAATTTTACTTCCATCAACTTTTGTTACTATTCTAGCATCTTTTACAACTGAGATAGTAGCTGAAAGGATATTTTATATGTTAAGATGTTGGTTCAAACCCACAATTTTTTACTTCTCTACACTAGATGATGTGTGAGATTCTTGCCCCTAGTCTATTTTACCAAAACAATATTATCAATCATATGAAGAAGTGGCGATAAAAGTATTCAAACTAAATTTTAATCACATAGTCTATTTAATATTTCTTAATCCTTATATCTCTCTAATATTTTTGTGTTCATCATAATCATTGACGCTAGGGGAAAACCGATAATAATACGTAGTAGCCTGAAATTAATTTTATTGTGAAATTTCATACATCTTAATATCTATTGCATGTTGAATACTTCGTGTTATTTAACTCAATTTTGTTCCCAGTTAATTATAAGATACTCTAACAATAGTCAAGTGACGTTCGACATTTTTTAGATCAAGCAAATCACTTTTTAAATCGGTTTAACCGATTTAAAAAGTATCCTGAATGGAAGTTTATTGATGCTAGGGGTAAATGAGTAATTTTAAAGTGGATTGGAAAAATTTTGGAAGCCTAAAGAGTAACTTTCATTGAATTTTGGTTCAACATCTTCGACGATCATACAAATTGTTTTTCTTTAGGGAACCATACAATTTGGTTGGTGACGAAATATTTTCCCCAATATAAATTTGGGTAAATCATTTGGTAAGTATCCGTTTCTATGCACTCTCAAACATTCTAGGAGATTATAAATATTTCAAAAAAGTTTATGACTCTATCAACCATTACTCAATCAAGTCCCATTGTCAACGCTTGTTCGTTGATTTGGCAAGTTAAGTGCCAACGTGTAATTAAAATACTCACGAGTTGGTCCATATATTTGTCCAATTACTATCAAATTGATCTCTTCCAAAATGAAAACATTTGATCCAATTTAATCAAAACAATGTTGAAGCTTGCTTTTTTGACATCCATTGTTTCCTAGAAACACATGGAAATGACAAAAAACTCAGCAGTAGTTAACCACTGTCGGTTTTCTAGTTATAAGTCAGCGGTACTACCGCTGGAGGTAGTTTCGTAACTTCCATATTTTATTAGGAAGTTTTTGATGTTAGAAAAACAATAGTCTACAATGTTATTGATTATGTCAACTGTCAACTTATGTAGCCACAAAAACATAATGAACCATGATAAAATCACAACCATTTCATAAAAAGTTGAATGCATACATTCTTCATTCATTACTACAACATATACATTCATAAGTGGGTTCCTGCATTTGACTACTTACGCTCAATTTAGTCCATACATTTATCCAATCTCTGTAAAATTGGTTGCTATTAGAATGAACAACAAAAAAACCAGAAACTGTGAAAAATATGGTCCCTCCTAAATCGCAAAACACTTTCTCATTTGATCCTTCATAATCAACACAAGGTTGTACTACTATCCTCACAACTTACAATTGAAATATAACATAAAAACGAGCAAATAAAACTCATCAAAGCAACAAAATTTTAGCATTCTAAACTGAACTACAACTCCTTCAAATTTGAGCATAATCTCAATCATCGATTTTTCTTCTTTTCCAGTTGCGGCAGATGCACTCACATCAAGTTCAATTACTTCAGCTTTAGGAGGAAACACTTCATCCAATCAAATGAATAAGCCATAAAAATTTCAAAATTATGCATGTTAACCTCTGTCTCTGACCGATCTCGTAGTCCTCCGTCTATGACTGATATCGTCATCTCTATTGCTGATTATTCCTGAAATCCTTCGTTGTGTTCCATCTTGAAGTCCTCCGTTTCCAAGTGATCTTGTCTTCCTACATCTCAAATCAATCTCTCATTCTCTCCTTGTCTGATTAATCATTGTTATTCAATCCCTCTCTTTGAAGGTGAGTATGACATCTATCCCTAAGTTAGAGAGAGCTCAATCTAACATACCTTCGTTTTGGAGTTTCAGATTTGGAATCTGCATGTACATTGGGAGCTCAGTTCAGTTCTGAATCTCAAAGTTTATAGGCATTGTCACACAAGCTTTGCTTTTCTCCTTCTTATCCTCTTCAAAGTACAATCTAGGTTAACACTAATTATTTATTAAAATTTCTTAAAGTTAACCAATTGAATTTTGATTGGAAAACACCAATTATTACAAGTTCTTCCTGATGTCATTTTTTAATCAAATTTGCACATGTTAACTTTTGATTGGAAAACACCAATTATTTATTACAAGTTATATATTTAATATAAAACATACAAGTTCCAAAACAAACTTACCATTTAAAATTTCTTAACATGTGTAAATTTGCACATGATAGAAAAACCTCATGTAAGGCTTTAGATACTGTGTTATTTTTTTTTTTATTAATTTTTCTCTCTTCAAATCACAACATACAGTTGACACCGTATTCCTACACACTATAAAAATATACAACTTGGTAACTTTTTCATGTAACTGAACCATATACTTAGACACGAAATTTCTCTAATTAATAACACCTAATAAGTACAACAACAAAAAAAATCAATTAACATGTAAAAAGCTACACAGTTTATATACATCATTTGACAATTAAAGGATATAAGGACAAAAAACAAAACAAAAAAACTGTATGCAAACTTCCATTTGAAGAACGACAAATTCCAATCTTCACACTTTGCAATCCTCACTATGCTAATCAATCAAAGAACGTTTCATGGGTTGAATTCAGCACCAAACTAACTAACCACTCCTATGTTATACTTATGATGTTAGCACCCAAAAAAGGACAGGTCAGACATTTACTTGTCAATTTCATTGCTGACTTCTAGGTAAGCATTTCATTTGTATACTGTGCGATATCAGGCTAGTCTCTCTGACCTGCCAATGAAAACAAATTTTATCAATGGGTTTAAAGTTAAGTTATACCTGCCACAACAATATCATCCAATAAAATTCAAGATAAGTACTTTTATACTTAAACACTTCTTTCCCGAATATAAAACTTACCTGCATAGTTCTAATAATTGACAAAAGATCTTGGCACTCATCAAGTAAAAAACGCTCCTTTGCACTTATGTTGACAACTTCAACTACCAGTGACTTTACATTTACAACCTATAAATGGAAAATGCTTTCAGATATTATTTTTAAATGGCAATTGCTAATCCCAAATGCTGGCTATCCGTAAAATGAAAATATGTAAATTCCCAATCATAATAAATAAAAAAAAAAAACAAGAAGATTACGGAGCATATAAAGCAAACCACCTCTAAATAAATATGTGGTGTAAAAATGACCCTGCTAAGTTTAAAATCCCAAACTACAGCGATGAGAAGCTGTGTAGTATAGTTTCAGATGAATCTAAAAGCATAGGGTTTTATAATATGTTATTATTGCTACAGAAAAGATGCAATTTTTAGTAGATGACAGGCAACATCCTTTTGTATCACACCAATGATTTGTTTGATAACTTAAAAGTCTTAAAATCTTCTCTGTGATGGTGGGCTAAACTTGTAAGTCTCCAGTACAGAAGACAAGAGAATTTGAAGTGGTTTACATGTGAAGTTAAGAAGCAAGACTTAAACTTAAACAAAACAAAATCTAATGTCAATCCACTTGCTTGCATTGATTCTTATGCCTATATATGAACCATTAAAACTTCCGTGCTTTTATTTTCTGCTTGCTTGGCAAGACACAAATATGCATAGAATAACCTCAGTTGATTTTCTACCACAATCATAATCTAGCCTGGGAATTTCAAAGACTATTGAAAAGCTGGCATAAAAGAACACTTGTATACCATCACTTCGTCACAAATATAATCGAGATCCAACATTCATTACAGCAGTATGGCAAAAGGATTATATACCTTTGGTAACAGTAGGCATATGGAGGATGCCATGGCCTGCATCATATCCATTGCTGAACAAATAGCCTCTTTCAAATTCAGTAGATCTATCTGTAGCAAAATACAGTGGTTTTAAGCCCCAGATATGCTAATAGGTAATAGCAATTGAATTACTAAATGTCACTGACTAACTAAAATAATTAAGAAATAAAGCAATACACAAGAAGAGAAAAGGAAAATACCTTGGCACCACCAAAAACAGGAAGGCGTAGGGTGCTGGCCTTTAGCGCTTCAGTAGCTCCTGAGAGGGAACCAGAGTACACCCGATCCAGAATAGCCCAATCTTCCAAATAGATCATCTGAGTAAAATAGTTTCAGTTAAGAACTTACTATGAAAGCTGAACATAAAGTCAATGTAACCATATCCATCTTATCTACAACTGCAAGTAAATACCTCAAGCATATATGAAAAGAGAAAAGGATAGTATGTATAAATTTTGGCACAATTTCAATTTGACAAAAATACTCCCAGTAACCTCTATAAGAGAACCGTACAAATGAGCTAAGCTAATGTGCCCAGAGATGATACAAATGGACAAGTAACAAAACTATCTACATGAAGCCAAATGCCATGGAATGATTGTTGCTCTATGAAGGAGAAAATGACACGAATATCTAAATAATGGAGGAATGATGAAAAATCATATCAAATCAAAACTAAAAATACAACAGCAAATTCAGAACATGTAGCTAAGGATCATACTTGCTCATTCAGGATGGATATTAGCTTTAAATGTTGCTTCAGCAACTGTAACTTTATTCTTTTGGCTGCAACAGATTCACGTAGTTTCGATGTAGCTACCCAAGCACCATAGAGGCTTTTCTGATACAAGAAAGAATATTAGCAAAAAAATAAATATGTAAAAAAAATAAACCAACCAGACAACCAAAATGGAAAACAAAACATATATTGATAAGTTGTATATAAGATCCCATATATGAATTGATCTTCACAATAATGTAACTCTCAGTCAAAAAGATAAAAAATGTAACTAAAACTAGAATCATAACAAAATACATTCACTGTCTTTCTCTTAACTTCAAATCAACATGAGACCCAATACAGCCAAAGTTTTAAATAATGTCTACAATATCAAGGACAAGGACGTAACTACGACTGCACTAATGTAACTATGACTGCACTGCGATGTTCGCTACAATTTAAATTAAAACCTTAAATACAACTTCAAAGAGTAATGCACATGCCAGTAGAATATTAATAGCATAACTAACATTAAAATTCAAACCAAATAGCAAAAAATAAATAAACATAGAAATGTTCTCTGCTAAAATGGAACTAAAATCTATTAACTATCTTTCCATTAACATCCATACAACCACACGAAACTCAACACAAAATCAAAGAGTAACTCACAAGCAATCACAACATTAATAACATAACATTTAAATACAAAACCAATTTGATTTGAAAAAGAAAATATACCTCAGAATTCAATGTCTGCACAGAAAGGGAAGCATCTGCTCTAGCGTTCACAAAACGCCATTGCATCAGCCTGTTATGTAGGAGTCTCAATGAATGCGCGTCAATTGCCCTGTTCTCTCCAATTTTCCCCCTCGGAACATCAACGGCAAAACTCATAACAGAAGGCTCATTAACAAATCTACTACTCAAACTACTAGCAACACCGTTTCTTCCACGACAAGGACTCACACCGCGCAAAGGGGACCTCGGTGATGGCGTCCCTAGCTTACTTGGAGAAGCAGGACGAACTGCAGAGCGAATTGGCGAACCTTGCAACCGATTATTCACAATTCCTCGTGGAGACGATGCAGGACTATCGAACACTGATTTTTTTGGCACCAAAAGCTTTGGAGGAACCGTTGATCTGTTTCCAATTCCACCGTTTCTCGGAGACGGATTAGTAGCCTCTTGCAAGAACCTCGCCGGTACAACAATAGCTCGAGCTGATCGTTGCGGTTTGCCTCCATTATCCTGTGCTCCTGATGAACTACCAGAAGTAACACTTTCATTATCAGAAGGAACAAGTTCAGGTTCAATTACCGGCTCAGATCCACCATTTTTGTTGCTTTCTGATCTCAATGTAGCACCATCTTGAGAAACTCGAGGATCCAATAACGAATTCCGCAATGACCTAACCACATTGCTTCCAAATCCATTCGAATTTCTCAACAAAACACCACAGTCCAAGCTTCTATTCATGAAATTCGCTTGATTCTGTTGTGATTTCGCCGGCCACCGGTGCTGATCCACTGACCTAGAAATCGAATTTTCTGTTTGATCAGAATTTACGTTCACTCTTCCTCTTCCAATTGTCGGTGTTGTAACCGTCGCCGGAACCTTCCTCCTCTCCGGTGTACTTTTCCTCAAACTCTGCGTCGCCGGCGGTGGTTTCGCTTTACTCACCGGCATCGAAAACGATTCTCCCTGAAACGAAACAGATAAACTTCTCGCCGAAGTAAACAACATTTTCTGAGCAACCGGAGTCTCACCTTTCGGCCGAGGAGTTCCTTGACGTTGCCTCTGCCGCTCCGTCGACTGAGATCGCTTGACGAACGCCGCCGGAGTAACTGACGGCGTCGATTTCTGTTTCGTCGAATTCACCGTTCTATTCACCAACGGAGAGTTAGTTCTTCTCGGCGGCGACGAAAACGACGAAGACGAAGACGAAGAAGATGAATACATGTAACGAGAAGTAACTTCTCGTGCTTTCGGCTTTCGTACAATTGCATTGTCCGATTCAGAAGGTAACAACGGTGGCCTCGTTGGTGTTGATGCTCTCTTCGTATTTTTCGTCGTCGTGGTTGTTGAAATCGCAGTAACCATTTTTCCTTTCAAAAACAAAAATCTAATACGAAATGTACGAAACGAAATTCATCACGCTAGAAATTTAACGTTGAGAGTAATGTAGCAGAGAAAAAATTGCGAGCGGTATGATTTAATGAAGAGGTTGAAAAATGAGAGCGAAAATTTGACCGTTACGTTGTTATGGTGTGTAGAGAAGAGTGTAACTGTCGTTCGTATTAGTGTGACTGTGAGAGAGTCACACGCAGCGTGATTGTGGTTTTGTATTTAGGAAAAATTAACACCGAAAATGTGAAGGTGGAAGGTGAGGTACCAGAAAGAGTGACGTCAAAATCGCTATACACGTACGCGCGTTGTTGATGAGAATTAATGCACTCGCCGTGACTTCAGCTCTTCTTCTTTTTCTAGGGGTCAACAAGTTATTAAGGTTGAAGAGAGGGCCTATCCAATAATTTTTTATTATTGTAAATCTTCAATTTTTTTTGTCATTTTTCTTTGGTTGGTGTTAAGTACTTAAGTTGGGGGAGGTCCCTAAAAAAAATAAAAAATGGAGGAGGTAAATAAAATATCATCAATAAATTGAATTTGAATTCTGATCAACGATCTGTTTTATTGAAAGTTCGGTAATTATTTCATTCAATCACTTATTTGCATATTTTTTATTTTTGTTTTTATGAAAACTAATGATAAATAAATTTGTAATATAGATTTGAAGTTAGGACTTTTGTCGATATCTAACTCATACGTTTGAAGAAAAAAAAATTGTTGTATGATGTCAACTCCTTAAATGAATTTAAACTTTTTTTTATAAGGATTAATATCTTTAGTTACATACAGAAGATACTTTTGGTTTAGAAAAAAATTTGAACTTTTATAGTTTTATCTTAGTTTTCAATAAAAACCTTCGATCTAACTTGCGTTAAGGTCATACTAGGTCAATTTTTAAAAAGATCAAATTCAAACTAAAAGTAAACGTGTTAAGATATACAGACTTAGGCCTTAAACTTTTTGATAAAGTTAGACTTAAGTCTTGTAAAATCTCACTCGATCGGTCGTTCACTCTATTTCCATTAGAAATGAATTGGAGAAGGGTAGATTGGTAATTTCAAACAAGTTTACGTCATTTTGTTGTGGATTCGTGGGGGTTGAGGCTTGTGCCTTAGTTGACACGCAATTATTTTTTTATTATGATAAAAAATAAAATAAGTGTAGTAAACGATGAAAACGACGTCGAGGAAGAGTGAAGGAGTATAAAGAACAAACCTTGAAGTTGGAAATGGGATATTTGCGCTTTGCCGAGGGAATGAATCTTCGGTGAGACGTTACGCAAACGACACTGCTTGTGAATTTTGTAAAATCGTCGTTTATGAGAGAAATCAAAAGTAGCCGTTTCGCATTTGATAATGGATCAATGTGCAAAAGTTAGAATGAACTTCATATTTTTTTCTCAATAATAATACTATAGTCTCCAACATTACTTTATGATTATTAATTGAGTTTTGGAGCTTGCACGATTTTAAGGTTGCTTTGACACTTGCGGTCCATTTTTAAAATTTGATATTTTCATATAGCCCATGCTCCAAGAATTGCCAATAACAATTTTTTTTTTACTTTGTGCCAATAACGACATTAGAAGCTTTTTATGTGTATATGTCTCCGTGAGTTTAGGCTCAGTTGATAGGAAATAATACATATTATATGTAGGAATTTAAATTCAAAACACCTTATTTATTCATCTTTAAGGTAAATTTCTCTATCTGCTAAATTACTTGAAAAAAAAAATAGTATAAGTATTAGTAAAAGCTAAACTAGGTGAGAAAACAAGATGATCATGATTATCAAATTATATTTGGATTTCTTTAATAATGCAATTGCATTCAATAAGTATCAAAGTGGATAGAAAAGTTTCCATATGATTCTGAATTGAAAAGATGGCTTTGAAAATACGACAGTTTAGTAAATTTGTTAAATTCTTTTATTAGAAGCTCTTCCTGTTAACAACACATCCAAAAATTTACCAAGATCATGCATTTTCCTAAACCAGACAAATGCACCAAGTGTTCCTGCGATGCAAGATTGACATTCTTATTTGTTAGAGAAAAAATGTCAGTCTTTTCACTACTCCCCTCTTGACTAGACAATTTGCAAAACAACTCAAGAGATCTAGTAACATTATATATTTGAGCCTCAGTAGCTTCACCAAACATAAGCAAGTCATCGTCAAACATCAAGTGCGGCATTACAGGGCCATTTCTTCATGCACAAAGAGCCTTCCAATTACTACTTTCCACGGCATACAAGATAAGATGCCATAAATTATCCAAACTAAGCACAAATAAATAAATAGATATAGGATCCCCAAACGAATACCGATAAATATTTGATTAGGTACAAAAACTATCGAAGTAATAATATTAAATTCATTTTTACGAGGACTATTGTTAATTTCTACTTATCAGTTTCATCATTATAAATAATGTACAAAGTGGGGGGTTGCACAAGGCAAATAGTTTGGTTTGATACAATGTGCTAAAAAGTACAATCAGTTAGTTGAAAATTAAGATTTAAAAGTGATCAAGCCCTTCGAAAGTTTTATCTGTCCGTTAATTCCTGAATAATAACTCAACAATGATTTATCTCTAACTTAATTTGTTAAGTTAAACAGATTTCTAGGTCAGATTTAAAAGTTATGGCTAGTAGTCAATTATATTCTAAGATAAATTCATATATTTAAACAATTAGGGCTAGAAGTCATTTAAAAACATACAAAAAACATTACACTCAAGCAAATATGAATAATACTAGAATTCTATTGATGTCAAAGAGGGTTCATACAAATTACATGAATACAACTCACAATAGATTCATCTCGTGACTTAGTCAAAAGAAGGTCAATTAAAATGATATAAAAGGTGAGAGTGATCAATTTATTGTCTCGCCATTATATGGTCAAAATTATGGGCCGTCAAATGTGATTGGAAAATTGTAAATCCAGCAAAGAAACCAATCACAAAGATATATTGAATAGTTGTGATTGGTTACCGATCACTACTAGTCCACTACCTTGTGATTTTTGTAAATTATGAGAATGAAGTCATTCAATCAGTTTTGTTTCAAACACGCTCACGGCATTTCTTGGAAACAAAAGTGCAATTAAGCATGTATAATATATTTTGTTTCAAAGAGAGTATGTATCTTCCATTTTTGTGTATGTTATACCATTTGTGTAAGGTTTCGCACGGGATAAAATGAATGCCCTACATGGATGTTGGTTATGGAAGTGGGATAGCATGGGAGCCACTTAAATTTACAGAAGTATTATGGACAGCTAGCTACACACATGCATGCATTCACTTTTAACGCAAAAGATATATAAGAGCTAGCATGTATAATCTTTAGGACCACCCAAAAGCAATCTTCCTTCTTATGCACTCAATTTCATTATGGTTCATATCTTTTCCTTTGTACAAATTGACCAAAATAGAGTAAAAAAATTTGCCAAGAAAATAATTTAATTCCCATAAATCATTGTAGATTCTAGTTAATAAAACTCCTCATTTCCTTCTCTAGTTATAAACGAAATTACGAAAATAAAGAGAAATTGCATAGTATTATTTCTATATGTTTGTCATCAATCAAATGTTTTCTATTTGTGACTTGGGGATGTTATAGGGTTATTAAGTATTCATTTGTTTTGGTAAAAAAAAACCTCATTTTAGAAATCAGATTACAATTTGTTTGTGGTGGTTGTAAATGGGATTTTTTTTTTAATTGATAAAGGTTAGTAGTTAGTTTGTTATATTATATTATATTTTACTCATTCTTTTTAATTTGAACCTAAGATCTCCAACTCATATTCTCTTAACTCAAACACAACGCTGGGAATTTTTTTAATTGATAAATGATAGTAGTTAGTTTGTTATATTATTTTATATTTTACTCATTCTTCTTAATTTGAAACTAAGATCTCCAACTCATATTCTCTTAACTCAAACGCAACACTCTACATTAAGGAAATTAACGACGATACATTGATGGTCATTTATTAAAATCAAACGATCCATATTTTAATGTGGAATTAATTTTTCTAAAATTAAAATATCAATTATAAAATATGGATCATCCGACCATAATCCAATATAACAAATGCATGAATGCAAGAATTTTACGACTGCAAACAATCCGAGAATTCTTCGTTGCACTGACCAGTTTTGAAGGCCATAGATAATCGATGTTTTTTTTAATTAGCAAAACTTATTGATCAACTTTGTTCTAAGCAAGATATGCAAAGAATACAACAAAAAGAGTACAACCATAATACAATCTCAGAAGGATAATTGACGACTATGAATTTATTATTGATAAAAAAAAAATAATAGGACTGGTGGGTAAAGTTGGTCATTCTCTACCCATAGAGGGCCATCATCTCCATGAGAAGAGTATTAATTAGAGATGAAGACAGCTTTCTAGAATGTTTTGTACAAAATAATCATTTTGTCGATAGAGTAGTGAGAGAACAAGGAAAACTAATCTCCCAAAATAAAAGATATACCTGCGGCTAAGATGGAAAAATGATGGGGAATTTAGCTTTGTTAATACTAATCGTACTAAATTCTGGCTATTTGTCTAATGAGAATGTTAATGATGGTGTTATCACTGTTTTATTGCAAATACAACAATCATTGTTTAACATGAATTGCGATTCTATTATGATCTTTATCCCAACAGAAAGAAGGAAGAAGGTTTATTTGATATGATTTTGCTAGCTAGTCAAAAAGCATCACTTTTTAGGATGCTCCTACATGTAGTGTCTTTGTCATGCACTTCTTTAAGTAGTAGGAATGTACAACACAGTCTCTTCTAATTTACTACCCATTCACCTAGTTTGGATCCTTTATGCCCAGGGGCCAGGGCTGTCCTAAGGTCCGAATCAGTAGGGTAAGACTGTGAAGTCCGGATACAAGATACGATACGATACGATTACGATATTGCATTGATACCGGGAAGATTTAAAAAATCAAGATACAATACCGCTGGGATACGTTAATAAAAAAAAATTATATAATTAAATGTACAATATAATTTTTTTTGACAAAAAATGTACAATATAATTATAACCATTTTTTTAATATGCAAATATATTAACAAACAAAAGAAACCAGTCATAGGCCAGTAACATATCAACATATATATATAAATAATATTGTCGATTAAGAGAGTGATGATTAGTCAATTACATACACAATATATCCCAAAAAGAGCATCATCAGTGTTATATTATATCCAAAAGGAACATTGTTAGTGCTATACTATATCGATCCAAAAAAGAAGCACTATACACAAGAGTTAAGTTATTTTAGTTAACATTAATTGGGAAATATCGGATAATTATTTTTTAAAAAATAAAATTTAATTGTCGGATACTCTCCTGATACGTATCGAAAAGTATCAGGTAGGTATCGATGCAGGATACGCAGGGGATACGATACGTCATCCATTTTAAAGTATCGGGGCTTCACAGCGTAAGGGCCTTATACCACCCTTTTACTTAATATTCTCAACTGTGTTTTCCCCTTAAAAAAAATTAAAAGAAAATAATGCCTCTTATATAACTTATGAGTTCTGTGAAAGAGAAACAAAACTTATGTTAGAGACATCATAGAGACCATTAGTTCATAACAAGAAAAGTATCTTTAGCTGAAAACACTAACCATGTTGGATACTTCCAATTGTATTCAACAATTTTTTTTAGAAACAGTTATTTGTTTTTTTACCAATACAATTTTTTATTATAAATTTTTACTATATTAATATATACATATGATAATAGCATAAATAATATTTTGCTAAAAAAAAAGCATAAATAATTTTTTTGACAAGACAATATCATAATGAATAAAATTTGATGATAATTTTCAAAGACCAACTAGTGTCGTCTAAGCGTTCTCTATGACTAACGAATATTGCACCATTGGTTGGAAGTGTCCTCATGAGAGATGCGTTAAACTCAATTGTGATGGGGCGTGCAAAGAGAATTTGGAAACTGTGCAGGTTGTGGTGGTCTGCTTCGCGACACTAATGATAGATGACTCAAAGGATTTGTACACAAGATTGGAGTTTATGATACTCTCCATGCAGAAATATGAGGTTTGTATTTAGGTTTGGAGCTAGCTTGAAGTGATGGAATTTCACATCTCTATGTGGAAAGTGATTCAAAATTGCATATTGACATGGATACAAATAATTGCAAGACTAATGAGACGACCCCTTCGTTGATTTGGCGTATCAGAAATATCTTGGACGTTGAGGTTCATCATACTTGACGTGAAGACAACAAAATTGCTGATTGGCTTGCTAATTTCAGCTTTACCATGAATTCTTGGAATTTTGGAGACCCCTCCTAGTGAGCTTAATAATCTATTCTTTGATCATATTTCTGAGGTTTGCATGCTTAGAAATGTTCGTTTAGTTGTTTAATTTTTTCTTCTTCTGGACTTTTGACCTCTTTTGTGTGTGTGTGTATAATTTGCCCCTGCAAAATATATATATATATATATATATATATATAACTTGCCCTCTTTTGCCCAAAAAAAAAATATACATATGATAATAGCATAAATAATATAATAATATTTTTGACAAGAGAATATCATAATTAAAAAAACATTTTAGATGTAAAATATAGAAAATAAATGGCCCAGGCAGGTCTGCAACCTTCGAGTTATTAGCACGTCGCTCTAACCAACTGAGCTAATGGGCCATGTATTTATTTATTAATATTTTCAATTACTTGTGTTTTTAAAATAATTTTAAATTTGAGATTTGTACTATTTTCATTAATTTAAATTTGAGATTTGTACTATTTTCAATCAATTTTAAATAAGGGTCTTGTTAAACCAGTGCCCTAAGGGCATTGTTTAAGGAACCCATTAACAGAAATTTTCTCTTGAAAATACAAGTCAAACATATGTTAAAGTCATAACTGCGCAATTTTCAATGTAAAAGTTTCTACTTTTGGATGCTTAAACAATGTCATAAAGGCACTTGTTACCATTTTCCTTTAAATAATCACAGTTTGATCGATTTGATTTTGTTAGTACAATCAGACATTTGTCTCGGTATATAATTCAATGACCAGAGGATGTTGTTGTATGGATTGGATTATAAGGGGGATGAAATTTCTAAATACTGCCAGCCAACTAGGGTATTATCAATTAACAAAAGCAGATAAACTTTCCATAAAGTACTAATATAATTTTCTCCTACACTTATTACCGATTCAAGTATATATTTTAGTTTAAGCAACACATCACTTTGCCACTTTCATAAACTTTGTCAGCTTGAAGGCATATCAATATCAATATGACTAGATTGCTAATTAACGAGAAAGTGGGTATAATTGACTAGGACAACGAGTTTGAACACATTTTAAGAAAAGGTAGTACAAAGTCACAAAAGAGAGAAAAGTGTAATGTTTATGCGGAATAGTTGGTTAAGTGGTCCGTTTAAAGCATGTGTTATGATTAGTTAAAATCAATAACCAAACAACCCGTACATGAATGAAATTACATTATTATAGATAGATTGATTAGATGATATGAAAGCATCATCACTTGACAAACATTTCAAACATTGATTTTTAGTTCCTAAATAAATGCAAGTAACTTTCCATTGTCCTTAACGAACTATTGTTTACCACTTAAATTGATGGGTCTAGGGTAAGGGGCAAGACTACTTGAATCCAACTATGTATATTTAGTATCTGACACACTTTCAATCGAATTGTTTCAAGTTGAAGATTTTTTTTAAAAGCAAATATAAATAAATTAAAGGGTCGCAAAGCTTCAACGAATGATCCTTTACTTGGTCCCATTGTTAATTTGTTACGAAATGGATAAGATGGCATGGGATAGTTGGGTTTGGAACAACAAGCTCCCTATAAGTTTAGATTATATCTTAAGAAGACCAACTCAACAAGACCGTATAGAGAAAAGTTAATGATAAAAAAAGAAAAAGAAAAAGAGGAACATTAAGGCGGAAGTAGATTGATATTGTTGGGTGGCTCACTCCTCAATTTACCCCGCAGGCTCCACACTAACTTAACTAGAAAACAAGAAGTGTTTTCATCCCCCGATTTTTCTATGACCACACACACATAGCCAAATTTATTCTTTTTGGATTTTAAGTTTTGAGGACATTCATTACTAGAAATCAACTAATTTGTCAGGGACGCGCCAAAAGCCCTGGCAAAACGATATTTGACAGGAATTTTGCGAGGGATGAAATCTCTGGCAAAACAACTAGTTGAAAAATTAAAGCTACGAGCGTAACCCCTATCAAGTTTGCGATGGATGGATCCCTGACAGAACCTCTGACAGAACCCTTAGCTTAACCCATGTCACTTGTTCTAGTTTATTGCATTTGTATGGGGCTTTGCGAGGGACATGCCCATGTCAAACCATTTTCTTTTTTTATAAAAAAATAAAAATTCAATAAAAAGTTTTTTATTAAATAATTTGATTTAAAAATTTGAATTATTTTTCTAATTCATTAATAAAAATTAAAACATAATTAATATTTTATTTCAAAAAAGAATATTTATAAAAAATATAATTTCACAGCCATAATAATTCTAAAAATAGAAACATAAGTAGCAAGTCTCAAAATAATCTACCATTACCCAAATTAACATCAACAAAGTAGAAATACAAACCAGTAAAACCACAATAAGATATAAACAATGAGTATAACATCATTTAATCATAAATAAAAACGAATTACGGATAATAGAGACATCACAAATATTCAAATCTCTAATAAAAATATTCAAATCTTCTTATAAGATCACTACAACACAAATGTAAGGGGACTATATGACTCCCTTGGTAAATAACAAAGTTGGTTTAATAATTGAAATAGCTACATAAAAATGAAGAAAATAATCTTCTTATAAGATCACTACAACACAAATGTAAGGGGACTATAGGACTCCCTTGGTAAAT
>Ga0315914_1004106_pt1 | contig 21831 bp, 17 predicted proteins | sample MpolenodulesMG_FD_203920 | JGI IMG/M metagenome (GOLD analysis project Ga0315914, IMG submission 203920) | Medicago polymorpha root nodule microbial communities from Los Angeles, California, United States - elongated nodules | ecosystem: Host-associated > Plants > Roots > Nodule | place: USA...
TAGTGACGGAAAAAATGAAATTCCTCACAAATTCCTTAGTCGCAAAATTTAGTGACGGAATTAGAGAGGGATTTCACGTTTTCCCTCACTAAATATCCCTCACTAATTTTTGTTTTTTTAGTAGTGACTATTGACATTGAAAGGAATAAATGATGCCTTCTCGGTGTGACGATGAGCCAGTACAAGAAAGAACCAAGAGGCCTTCATTCTCCAAAATCAAATTACCCACTTGCTCATAGAATACTATGAGTGCTTTTGTTGAGAATCAAAGGATTTCTGGGGAAAATGAGAAGGGAGCTTAGCAAGCTTAAGGAAGAGTAGTGAAACTCAAACAAAACCATTTTAATAAAAATGGTGTAATGGGAGACAAGAAACTCCATTTATAGAGTTTTTATTGTATTAACAAACTAACTAGCTAATCTAAACAACCAACTTTTATCCTCCTAACTAATAGCACCCATAAACTCACTAACCGAGGATAAGGAAATCTAATCATGAGTCCCTCGTATAACATTGTATCAGATAAAAACCAAGAACTAAACATATCCAATCATCTACGTGAGAGAGATACTAAGCAAATCTAAGTTCCAGTGTGGCAAAGAGAAAAAGGGATCACCAAGAACATGATCAGGATAGGAGTCAAAAAACTAGGAAGTGCAATAGAGCCATCATTGAAGCATTTATCAGAAGCTGCAACCTTGCCTTGTAGGAAGGTTGTTGTCTTATACCGAAAAACAACTGAAGTGATTGAAGCAACATGGGATTCAGGTATAAGATTTGAGATAAAAGGAGAAAGGGACCTTTCAATGTTTGAGCGTGTGTAAAACTCAAATGAATTAGTTTTAATAAAATATGGTAAAGTGACAAACAAAGCTCTATTTATATAGAGCTTATCAAATGAAATCATTTTAATAAAATATGGTAAAATGTGACACAAGAAACTCTATTTGCATAGACTTCAATGCATTAACAAACTAAATAACTAACTAATCAACAATCTAAATTCTAACCCCACTTCTTCAAAACTATAATGCTAATTGTGTCCACAAAAAAAGGTACAATAAAAGAGTGGGGGTTTAAATTCATCACCGTTTCGGCTTCAGGATGTCAAAAAAAAATCTCATTACATTGAACACTACTCTTTCCAGATTTTAGAGCTTCATTTTTTTTTTGTGCAGCAAAATTAAAGTTTTTCTGAATAAATGACAACAAGTCAAAGTGAAAAGAAAGAAGTGCCCAATGTTAGTTATGTACAGTTGCTCTCCTATTTATTTTTTTAAAACCAAATTGGAGGGCACTCCCTAATCGGTAATAACAGTACACTATCTAAATGTCACAACCAGAATTCATGGTTGGCATGCAATGATGGTACACCGTCGGCCAATACAATTCCAAACTATAAAAAAATACATGCCTTCATATTCCCTAGTTCACATAAATATTTCATAAACACAAGAATGGTCATCAAAGGGCCTAAAAAGTAAGTAATTTTATATCCAACATTTCAAACATAAGATTTCATTAATAATCAAATTCAATATACAAATCTTGATAATATCTAACAATAATCCAAAATACGTCTTATCTAAATCATGTCGCATAAATAGTGAAATCATTCTATAGATGTTGTCTGCTACTAGGAAGCTTCTAACTAAGTGCTTGGAAATGTTTTCCAAGTGAAATGCACTCCACTACAAAAACTATTTGTAATGACCATGGATTGGACGTATGTTGGTTGGCTTGTGAACTTGGTTCCAAGAACATGCTAAATAAGATTTATAATAAGTGTAAAAATTAAGATTTACGGGCAATAAGACAAACTCACCGACGGAAATCATGTCCACCTCATTTGCTGATTTGCAGTTTCTTTGGAACCATGTTGCGATGGCCAATCTCACACCCCAAGGCACATTTCGCCGTTGATTTGAAAAGGTACAGACTAGAGTGGTAGCTTAGCTCATGTTCTCACCGCAAAACTCAACTTTTCCAAACACATGCTATATGAGTCGGATGAGTAAAACCCAAAACTATTTTTAAGCTTTATCTAAAAAGATATTTTACTTCAGTTCAAATGTGTTTCAAATTGAGTGACTATATGAACAGTTGTAGCAGGTAGTTGACACTGCCCAACCACCTTTTAGAAGCGTCTTTCCTTAGCTTGTAGGAACCCCATTTGTTGCTGTTTTGCTTTCATTTTAAATAACGATATCTAAATTAATAATTCTATCTATTGAGAGGAGATACGTTTAAAATTAAAATGTGCACTTGATGATTGATAATTTCTTTTTCATTATACATTCTTGCTCTTCTTCTATCTTTTTGGTTACGATTAATATTAACCTCATATCACCTTCAAGTTATTGTGATAAGCGCAGCAGGATATCAGGAATGTCCTAACATATTTACCTTAGAAGTTAAAGCCTGTGAGTTCTGTAAACACGGTCTAACGAATCATTGAAATAGTTGGAACGATTTCTCGTGCCCACAAGCACTACAAGTGTACGATACAGGTGGACGAATACCAGTATTGCACTAGACAACGCTTCACATTCAAATCTTAAAAGGTCCTTGCTATATGATAAGGATTAGGAACTATACAAACTGTAAGCTAATTACAGTTAATTTTGTATGAAAGTTAGCTTACTGTGGTTTTTTTACTCAGTCCAAGATCAAGTATTATAGATATTCTGTAATCCAGTATAAGCATTTCTTTGTGGTTCATAGGAAAGTAGACAGACATTACTGTGGTTCTTCAACCTCCACTCTTGAGTAAGTGTAGCTCTCAACATTGGAGTCGCCTTCTTTGACCTTTGTCCAGGAAATCCTCCATACTTTAAACAAACTTTGCCTGCATGTAGACCACAACAAACAGAAAACATCAAGAAGAGTAGTCAAACTATGATATTATAATCGTAAATCAGCTTTCCAAACAAGCAGAAGAAAATGAACAAGTTATCCACAAACGCTACAATCATGGGTGGATATTGAGTCAAAGAAACAAAATAGAAACAGTTTGCTTTGTTGGATGAATTGGGATTCCTAAACTAGATGCATGTGTAATCCCCTTGCTCTTATTGACATGAGAGGAAAAATATTGCAAGGCTGTCAACATTGCAACCCAGGTTCTCATATTATTTAGTTAATGGTTCAAATATATGAAATCTTTTTTTTTTTGGTGGTGGCCGGGATTCGAACCCCGGACCTTTGCATATATTATGCATTGTCCTTACCAACTGAGCTAAGCTCACGGGGACAAGTATATGAAATCTAACAAGAGTTGTATATATCCTGGTAAAGGGAAAAATTAGTATGACGGAAATAAATGCAAAAAGTACATGTGTACCAATTGAGAGTGAACATGTTGATTGAAAATCGGAGTTTAAAATCAAAATGTAAAAAAGGAACCCCAAGCAGGTGTTTGTAATCAAGATATACCATATAATCAGACAGAGAAACAGGAAAAATCCTCACTGACTAGGTTCCCTTTCTAGAGTTTACTAATGCTACTTTCATATTTTCAAGCTGAAACTTTACAGGGTTGAATATGTTTTTAGTCCCTATAAAATGATGACTTTTTAAGTTTAGTCCCTAGATAAAAAAAAATAAAAAAATTAGTCCCTATTTTTATTATTTTTTATAAAAAAATTAAGTGCTTTTAGTCTCTGCATTTAGTCTCTATAAAAAGAAAAATAAGGACTAAAAAAAATCGAACAAAATTTGTGCATGGACTAAACTTGAAAACTCGTGAATTTTATCAGGACAAAAAACATATTTAATTCAACTTTTTAGAAACCACATACGGCCTAAGCCCGATGCCATCTCATTTTGAGTTAATTACATATTCCCATAATTAGGAAGTATTCTTGCACACAATTCAAACTCGGTTAAAATTAAGTCGATCAATCATATGCAATTTACTGCTGGGGACAGGCATATACCTCTCAGGTTCCACACTCCTCTTTGCAAGCATGAATGTCAAGAAGACAGGAACCATTGCTGCAAACAAGTGCTTAAGTGTATGACCACTGACAATATGATGAGTCCATTTGTAGACGACATCATCAGTGGCCTCTAACACCTTAGCCAGAAGATAAAATCCTAAAAAGAATTTACTGAAAATCTAAGAACAGTTGGTGTTTATAATTAATATTGAGCTGAAACAATACCATAATACAAATACAAACCTGCAGCCCAGAGCCAATAAGTTGAATGAGTGTACATTGGAGGCAACAAAATAGCCATGAGTGGAATTGCAATGCATGGTACAAATTGAATCAAAGCATATGGACGGAGGTCATCAAAGAACCTAGGTAAATGGAAGACAAGAGTGATATTTAATGAGTTAAAATTCAGTTGAATGATGGGTACTTACATTTAGGCTATGTTTGGGAGTTGAGTTTTGGAGGAAAATAGAGGGGAAAATTTATTTTCCAGTTCTAAATTAAAGAACTTATAAATTATTTCTAAAATCAATTAAAAGGATGGTTAGAATATTATATGACCTTCTATCATGACATTCCTTCAATTTTTTTAAATCTCGAATATATGTCAATGTATAGACTTAACCCTCCAAAATCTTCCCCTTCAAAACCCTCCAAAACGCAACTCTCAAACATGCCCTTAACCTCAAATTGGTACCACATAAATGAATAAAAAAATAACATTAATGTGCCATCATCCATGGGATCGGCTACTTAATAAGGAACGCACTACTCAATCACTTCGCCCTTTCAGGCCTCGTGCTTGGGGGGTTATGTACTACCGCCATAAGAAATAAATCCTACGGACTAGGGGACCCACCACGTGCCTACCACGAGGGTGTAGTCCCCACAAAGCATAACGTCTAGGATCCTGGAGCCATATCCACAAGCCACATGTGGCCCTTAGCGGATTCTTGCGCATCAAGCCCGAAGTCCCTGCCCACTTCGACCAACTCTCCCCTCTCTACTTTCACGTGGCCGATAGCTCGGGAGGGAAAAGAGGCGAGAAACAGACTAAGCTGGCAAGGGGCGTGGAGGGAATCGGTTCCGCTTTTCTCTAGGTCTAGGCTTCTGTAAATATCGGAGTTAGGCTCCTCATAAAGGTTATTACGTTTACAGACTACCTACATTACTGACCATGGCAAAGCACATCGCAGCTAGGGTGGAACTATTGTACTTAGAACAAGTACAATTAAAAAGGACTAGTCTAACTTCTGGCATTCTGATTCTATGAAGTTTGAACTATGTTGTGACTCTTCACAATAAATCATGTAATAAATGGAATATAAATTTGCAGAATTCACAATGAGTTTTATGCTTTATCCATATATAGAACAAAAGTTTTCGTTTATCATTGTAAAAGAAGGGAATATGTCAAACAAGGGTAGGAAAAAAAAATCATATACGGATTCTTCAACAATGACTGAACTTCAATAACAGTATGAGACAAGTAAATGAAATATTGCTGACAACGCAAAAATAAAAAAAGGCAGTGAGCTTACCTCCAATACACAATACTTATTACACCAGCTAAAACAAGAGGTATAATTGAGATCATTCCTTTCCTTTCATCAATTCGCTCAATGATGAATATCGCAATGATTGACGTAAAAGCAACAGTCATCTGAAATGATAAAAGCAAATTCGGAATTAAAATTGACAAAAACAAAAGGAAAGGGGTATTTACTTAGCAGTGAGAAATTGCTCCTATAACCTATTTATCCTCAACCCTTCATATTGAAGGTATGTCCGGTGTCCAACACATGTTGATATCAGACAACAACACGACCCAACATATGATTACATTCAATCACTTTCATTTTCTAAAATTATTACAGGGTTATACGTGTCAATTTTGTGTGCAGTGTCTATGTTATAACTTCCACTACAGAAGGAACTGAACTCACAGGTAACCTATCCCAGACAAGACTAGCATCATCTGGCTTGAGATGATAGTAGGAAGATCCAATTCCAACAGCAGCCACACCAACATAGAAACATGTCCAACCCCATAGTTCACCTTGCAAGCTTTTGAAATGAAAAATTATCAATATCATCATCAACAACAACATAATATTAATAAAGATTAATTTTCATGCACTAACGGTGAAAAGCATCCAATCAACTCACACCAATTGGATGTTTGTTGTATAACCTAAAAAGATTACACTGTCGGTGTATACAGATTAAGTGAAGTACTAGAATAATACCTGAGCTTAAAATAATTTCCATGATGACAAAGAACAAGTCCAATGAGACCAATAATGAGAAAAGGGAAATTGGAGATGACGTTAAGTGCATTGGGAAGACCTATAAATTAAAAAAAAAAAAAAACTATGAAATAGTACTCTATAGTAATTTAATCAAAAATCATAGTATAGAGTGGAAATCAGGGATAGTTAGTTACCAAAGAAGGTGCGTTGATCAGCGAAATTATGGTAATCTTGGGACTGAGGAATAGCTGGGGTTACAATCATGAGTACTATGAAACAAAAAAGAGCTACTGCCCACGCATAAACGATGCGTTTTCTCATTTTTGGATTTTCTTTGATTAACTAACACAGAGAAGAGAAGAGAAGATTTGATCAGAGATGATGATAATTGAAGCGATGAAGGAAGACAAGATAACTGGGGAAAGATTCATTTTGTCTGAATTCTTAATCTTTAAAAAAAAAAAGTCTTTCATTCTTAAATAATTAAAGGATTTTTTTTTAGGTATTTTTATCATGTTACATGTTAAGAAATGTAAAGTACTTCTCCGTCTTAAATTGTACGACGTTTTAGATATTTCACACGTATTAAATATAGTTAATTTTGTGTAGGAAATAGATATTATGAGTTGTTTTACAAAATTGTCCTTAATAAATTGTATGAGAAAGATAAATTAAAGAATTGAAGGAAGAAAGAGTAATAGATAGTTAATGATATAATAGGAAAAGTAACATTAATGTTTCATTGATATTGTAAAACGATATATAATTTGAGACAAATCTTTTTCAAAAGGGACATGCAATTTGGGACGGATGGAGTAATAACTTTGCATTGCAATTTGTATATTTTGTAGGACAAAACTTAGGTACAATTCCTTAAAAATACAACTTTTTTGGAGACAACAAACTTTGAGAGAATTATGGATTTAAGGAAATCATAGTAAATTTAGTTAAGAACCATACGAAAAGCATCTAAGAAATTGTACCTAAGTTTTGTCCTATTTTGTATATAATTAAAAGTAAATTATACTTTTATTGTGTTTAAATTACACTACTACTGTCCTCGTAAGTTTAACTCAATTTATATAGACAATAGACAAAATATACAAAGTTTGAGGTTCAAACTCCGACCACCACCAAAAAAGAAATTACAATACTACTATCACTTCTATGATAAAAACATACAATTTCTTTCCTCTTAAGTAAAGTGTATTGGAGAAAAAAAATACATTTTTTCTTTAAAAAAAAGCTTGAATTGCATCCTCGTATTTTTTAGGTAACATCTCCTCTTGTGTTCAAATCTAAATTTTCCTCCTCTAATAATATGTTTTTTATTTTAAATAGTCCAGTACAAAAATCAAGCACACAGGGTACAGAGAAAATGGGTGTTACAAATCCATATTAATATAATCAAAAATTAAATGCATATTTTTTCTTTTTATTTTTGGTTCACAATGTCCTTTTTCGATAAAATTTTGATTCACGTTATCAATCAATACTCTCATCTCTCTTTCCCTTCCAACCACCAAACCGTGTCACATCTTCGCCTCCCTTCCTCCAAAATCCAAATACCACTGCCACTAAGATTGAAATAGGTCAGGCCAGACTAGGCTTTGATAGGCCTGAGTCTGGCCAACGAAAAAATATGCAAGCTTGAGCCTGGCCTATGGCCTTTCATAGGCCTGTTTTTTTTTGTCTAGCCTGACATATTTAAAAGTCTGGTCTGGTCTGAAAGCCTATTTACAGACATACTTATCATTAAAGTCTTTAAACATGTCATTTCATCTACTTCTAAATATGCTAAATAGACCGTAAAGCCTATTTCATTGTATGACTTGTCTACCACTATAAGGCATTAAAAGCCTATTTCACTATAAAGCCTTAAAGCCTATTTAAAAAGTCGATTATTTGAGTTATTTTTTTATTTTTATGTTTAATATTAGTTATATTTTATTATTAATAAAAAATAAATTTTAATAACATGCATAATAAGGTTGGCCTGTATATTAGGCTTCGTAGGCTTTTTTGATAGCCTAAGCTTGGCCTATTTACTTAACTAGGCTTTTTCAAAAGCCTAAACATAGCCTTTTTAATAAACAGGCCAGGTCAGGTCAGGCCTTAACAGGCCAGGCTGTAGGGCCCTTTAGGCCGGCCTGGCCTATTCCCAACCCTAACTGCCACCATGTAGCTCTACGTCTGGTGGTGTGTTCGTTACTTTCCTTCGTTGCGACATTACTACTTTGAAACCCCTTTATGGGGCTGTAAAAGCAATCCCTGCCGATTTCGCCACTGCGGTCTGCTTGGTGAGTTTTCAATCACAGATACCTCTAGAACCGTTGTTTTGAGTTGGTTCGGGTTTTTACTTCTATCAAAACAACCCTTGATATTTTTTTTGTTTAAGATCTACGGTTTGCTGGTTCTTGGTATCCAAGGAGAGTTCATGCGGTTTGTTCCTTCATTGTTTTGATATGAGGGTTGTATGTCCTTTATGGGTTCGACGGTGTTGTCTTTTAGTCACTTCGGTTTGCATGCGTTGCTCTAAAACCCCTTTTGATGCTATGTTAACGGTTTTTGCAAAAAAAACTAACGGATGGGACTAACTTGACTGACGGAAGCAGAGATAAGGGACTAAATTGAGACGTTTTATAGTCATAGGACCACTTTGAAACAAAGTATTAAGTTAAGAGACAAGATGTTCAGTTAAACTTTTCTCTGTCCCGATCAATTACTTTAGAAAACAAAAATCATGATAATACCCAACTCCTATTTTGCACCTCCTCATCTATGGTCTTTGCATTTTTGGGTTGAGTTGTTAACACCAATAGAGCCGCAAACAACCATCAAACCTTGGTCAATCTTTGTTTGAGTACGATGATGTTAAGATTTGTAAAAGTCTAAGTTGAAAAGACCAAGATAAAATCTACATAAAACTACACAAATTAATTGAAATTTATCAGACCGACCTAGTTAAGTAAAAAAGGATAACATTTATTATTATTATTATTATTATTATTATTATTATTATTGATTTATACTTTAGATTAAAGTATAAATTTGTTAATCTTTCCAGTAATTTTACTTTTCGTCTACATTAATATTTCCCATTACTTGTTTGATTATATTTTCTAAAACGTGATATTAAATAATAATATAAAGTTCACAAATCTTAACTCAACCGACAAAAATGTCAATTGTTAGGTCGAACGCCATTACTAAGGTTCGAACTCCAACTCATCCATTTATATACGTAATTTTTCGATGAATATTATCTTGTCTATAAAAAAATATCAAAATAAAAAAACAAGTACATTATCTATTCCAATAAAAAAAGTATATTAACTAACCATACTCAACACTTAAAAAATTTCAAACGAAAATAAAAAAAAACTTGCGCAAGCTTTGACTTGAAACTTTCTTAACCAAACCAAAGTTGGTGTTTGCAAAGCCTCGCTGTGTCTGTCTATTCCCATCATTAAAGCATCCAGGATGCAGAGATAAATTTTTGAAGATCATACATCTACACAATACCTATTTATATTTTTTTTAATAGTACTAACTAAAAATCACTTAATTGCTCCAATTTTCGACCTCACATAAATTTCTTAAACATAACCCACTAATGATCTATAAATTACTATATATCATTTTTCAAATCTTAAGAGGTGTGTGACCCGTGAATCAAAGAAGTGCTTACTTGAAATCCTCTACCTACCAAGCACTCAATTACCTTTTTTCCCACAAAGGATACCTAATATGCATCAAATCTTATGGACTTAGTAGTGTCCACTTTTTTTGTTGGTATCACCGGGATGGGGTCTTGGCAGTTTAGTAGTGTACACTTTTTGTTTGTTGGCAATGTAGCAGTGTACTAACTGCTAAGTGTACAATTTTACAAACAAAGAAACGGAGACATTTGAGCATCACCCATGGGAAATTATACTATGGACCCAAATATAAATAAATAGTGTTTGAGCGCACACACATTAAAATATATATTTTTTAATAATAAAAAACAAATTGATAATAAAGTGATTTAGTAGTTTGAGGAAAAAAGTTGTGATGTGTTTGTGAACCAACAATATATATTTATGTTTGTGCCCATGTAAGAATACCTCAATCACCCACACCACACAATGGCACGAGCGAGCGTGAATAATAACAGTAGATTAGTATCGGTAACACAAGTGAGTATATTTTACTTTACTTGAGCAGAACCAAAACCCTCCCTCTTTTGCGGCACCCATATATAAAACCTCACTCAACTAAAGTCCTTAGTGTGCAATCAAAGCAAAACCCTCAAAAACACAGACGCAGAAGCAGAAAGCAGAAGCAGAAAGAGGCTTATCGATGGCGCAGTCTTTGGAGCTTCTGCTGATACAATTCTTGATGCCTGATAACGACGCACGCCGTCAAGCTGAAGATCAAATCAAACGTCTCGCTAAAGATCCTCAAGTGGTCCCCGCTTTGATTCATCACCTCCGCACCGCTAAAACCCCTAACGTCCGTCAACTCTCCGCCGTCCTCCTCCGTAAGAAAATCACCGGTCATTGGTCTAAACTCTCTCCTCAAATCAAACTACTCGTTAAACAATCTCTCATTGATAGCATCACCATGGAACACAGGTCATTGATACTTAACTTAATCACTTCATTATTAACACAATTTAGCTTAATTAATTTATCAGTTAGTTGATTAATCTAATTCGATTGTGCAGTCCTCCTGTAAGAAAAGCCAGTGCGAATGTTGTTAGCATTGTTGCCAAGTATGCTGTTCCGTCTGGCGAGTGGCCGGATTTGTTTCCGTTTCTCTTTCAATGTAGTCAGAGTCCACAAGAAGATCATCGCGAAGTTAGTTATAATTTTCTGTTTTGCTTTCATTTTGGTTCTATTGTATTTTATGCTCAATTTTCAATTGTAAATTTTGCATGTTTAGTGTATATTTAGGTAGATGAGAATAACTATAGGATATAACTAAGTATGTTCTAATTGGATCTGTTTGGATGAACAGCTAATTTGCGGTTTATAGCCTAAGCGCTTATCATGTATAAGCTATTTCTATAGCAAAAGATAACAAAGTTAAGTGTATGTTTGGTTCTGTTGCGACAGAAATTTATTTTGAGTGAATTGATTATGTAAAGTTGAGTCTGTCTAAAATTGAGTTGAATTATAAATTTGAGTGTAAAAATTGATTGTATAATCAATAGCTACAGATCCTAGCTTCATGTAGAATCAATTCTGAAGGCAAAATCAGTTCTCTTCGAAAGCAACTAAACATGTCAAAATAAAATAAAATTCTACACCTCTAGCATCTATTTTAGCTCCTCCAAAAGTGGAACCAAATAAACATATACACTAAATTGTTTTCGTATAAGTTATAAGCTATTTTCATAAGCTATCTTGAAGAACTTGTGAAAATAAGCTGAAAACAGTTTAAAAACATGTCATTAGCTGTTTTCCTAATCTCAGGAATTTATTCTAGTAGCAAGCTCAAATAAGCTAATTCAATCACGCCTATAAATCTTATTCTCTATTTGTATTGTTATTTCATTATTTGGTGTTGTTATGTGATATTTGCAATGGAATTTGAGAATGATTTAGATCTTAGAGAAGACAATGTTTGTTTGACCAAGCTTTTGTTGATTTTGGAATTTTATTAGGTGGCATTGATTCTCTTCAGTTCTTTAACTGAAACAATTGGGAATGCTTTTCGACCACATTTCGCCGCTCTGCAAGCTCTTTTACTGAAGTGTTTGCAGGATGAGACTAGCAACCGAGTTCGAGTTGCTGCTCTCAAGTAAGTTGGAATCAAATATTGGTTTAATTGTTGTGTACAAGCTTCAAAGCAGCTATTTATTACAGTGTCCTGTTTTTGCTTACGAAGATCTTTTCCAAATTTTGCCAGGGCAGTGGGATCTTTTATGGAATTCACTCATGATGGGGATGAAGTGGTATGTATGTCTGTGTTATTCGTGTGATTGCAACTATAATAATAAAAACCTTAAATATTTATTGTTTCTGTTAATTTTCGTATTTATTTTCTTCATGTTAGCGGACTTGGTGAGTTTCATTGGCAGACGGTATTTAGTGAAGGATTTTCATGTTGGCTGTAATAAGTTCACCATTTAGAGATTTCAATATGTGATTATTAGGAACTCAGAAAAAAGAGATGGAAAACCATATAGGAAGAACCAAACCATTAGAGTTGTGTTATTGAAAACTGAATAAAAAATGTGAAGGAATGTCCCACTAGGGGTTCCCCTTCACAAAGGATCTCTTCTTTCACTTTAAAACTGTCAAATGTACTGAATGAGTCTCCCTTATCTGATTTCCCCTTTTCTATCTAACCAAACACCTCTAACTGACCTACTAACGGGCTAACTGACAGAATGAACAGTTGTCCTTATCCTATCTGAATCTATCGTATTGGTAAAATTGAATTAATTAATTTACTGCAATGAATTCCCTTTGTAGAACTGTTAGAATATAAAAAACTATCTTTTACTCTAACAGAACCATTGGAAAAAGGTAAAAGGAATGAGAATAAGAAAAATAAACAATGTATAATAATTCCAACTATACAAAGTTTGCATTAAATTTAAAGCATCAAATACTCCTTCATCTTTCATAGGTCTTCTAAAAGTTTCTTTTTTGTTAAGTTCATGCTAGCTGTGGAATTATCATAGGGTGCCTAGAAATATGTTGACATAAGAAGTATAGTAGGAAATTTTCTCATTATGAGTGATTTCTTGGATAATCAGCATTTTTAGGAATTTAAGTTACTTCATTCGTGCCAAGACAGGGTTTTAGTGACAAAATGTTTATCATCATTTTTAGGAATTTAAGTTACTTCATTGGTGTCAATACATGGCCATAGTGACAAAATGTTGTGCTCACTGCTCGGTATATTGCTTCATTTTTTTGGGTGCTTGTGTGAGCTTTAGTGATTTTTCAAAAGAACAACACATGTTGTCTCAAATGAATTTTCACCCAGCAATAATATTTTCCTCATGATGTTACACACCATAGGTAGTATTAATAATTCAACATTGATGTTCTGATGTACATTGCATTCATGTAAACCTACAATGAAACCAGTTAGAGGCTTGTTATCAACTATTCAGTGTATTGCTTCTTATATTATGTTTACTTCTCTGCTGCATATTGTGTATTTTATTCAAGTTTTACTAACTTAAATTTATCATAATTGCACAGATTAAGTTTCGTGAGTTTATTCCAAGCATCTTAAATGTATCAAGACAGTGCCTTGCCTCAGGAGAAGAAGATGTTGCCATAATTGCTTTTGAAATTTTCGATGAGTTGATCGAATCTCCTGCGCCTCTTCTTGGAGATTCAGTCAAATCCATAGTACAGTTCTCTCTTGAGGTTTGCTCAACTCAAAGTTTGGAGCCTAACACACGCCATCAGGTTGGTTAGGGTCATAAAGTATATCGCTGTGACTTTTTATACTCTTGCTTTCATATTTGTTTAGCTCACTAGTTTGCTGTTACTGGCTTTATCTAACAGGCAATTCAGATTATTTCATGGCTGGCAAAGTACAAGTCCAGTATTTTGAAAAAACATAAGCTGATCATCCCTATCTTACATGTTTTGTGCCCTTTGCTTGCTGAATCAACCAATGAAAACGAAGATGATGATCTTGCACCTGATCGAGCTGCTGCAGAAGTTATCGATACAATGGCTTTGAACATCCCAAAACATGTTTTCCCACCTGTTTTTGAATTTGCTTCTGTAAGCTGTCAAAATGCAAACCCGAAGTTTCGAGAAGCATCTGTTACTGCATTGGGTGTCATTTCTGAAGGTTGTTTGGAACAAATGAAAAAAAAGCTGGAGCCTATTCTCCAAATTGTCCTGGGAGCTCTCAGGGATCCAGAACAAATGGTTAGAGGAGCGGCTTCCTTTGCTTTGGGTCAATTTGCTGAGTACTTACAGCCTGAAATTGTTTCCCATTATGAGAGCGTCCTTCCCTGCATTTTAAATGCTCTTGAGGATGCATCTGATGAAGTAAAGGTATACATTGGAGAAGAGAATGGTTTATCAATACAATAGAATAATAGATTATCTGCTACTATATAAAAAAAAATGTCTGCACGCTGTATGATCATTTCATTTAATTTGTGCAGGAAAAGTCATACTATGCTTTGGCTGCTTTTTGTGAGAACATGGGTGAAGAAATCCTTCCTTTTCTAGATCCTTTGATGGGAAGGCTGTTAGCAGCTCTCCAAAACAGTTCTCGTATTTTAAAAGAAACATGCATGGTAGGACTCTGTATCCTATAAAGATTGTTATAAATTATAATCATGATGAAACATCTATTGGGTAAATAGTTTGATATTTAAATCCATACTTTCCTCCTGATCATTCTTGCAGTCTGCCATTGGTTCTATTGCTTCTGCTGCAGAGCAAGCTTTCATTCCTTATGCTGAAAGGGTTTTAGAGTTGATGAAAAACTTCATGGTGCTAACTAATGACGAGGATCTCCGTTCACGTGCAAGAGCAACGGAACTAGTAGGAATGGTTGCCATGTCTGTAGGGAAAACGAGAATGGAACCAATATTACCTCCTTATATAGAAGCTGCGATTTCTGTAATTATCTTCACACTAACACTGTTGCTGATTTTGCAATTGACCTTCTTCCTGGAATAATTTGATTTTTTTCTGTTATTTTTAGGGGTTTGGTTTGGAGTATAGCGAGCTTCGGGAGTACACACATGGATTCTTCAGCAACGTTGCCGAGATTTTGGGTGACAGTTTTGCACAGGTCTGTTTTTATTGACTTAATGTAATTACAAAATCACGCTTCCTCTTACTAGTGAAATTTTTATTGGTAAACAGTATCTTCCTCATGTCGTGCCTCTTGCATTTTCTTCCTGCAATCTTGATGATGGTTCTGCGATTGACATTGATGAGTGTGATGATGATATTGCCAATGGATTTGAAGGAGTTTCATCAGACGATGAAGCTCATGACGAGCCAAGGGTTCGTAATATAAGTATTAGAACTGGAGTGTTGGATGAAAAGGCAGCTGCAACCCAAGCCCTTGGCTTATTTGCACAGCATACAACCATCTCTTATGCTCCGTATCCTTTGCCTGGATTACTTTTTGCTTTCTTTTCTAGTCATTCATTTCATGACATATAATCAGTACTAGAAGGTATATTTGATTTCTTAAATCATGTTAAGCTATTTGGAGGAGACACTAAGAATCTTGGTCAAACACTGTGGTTATTTTCATGGAGATGTCAGACTTCAGGCAATCACTGCTTTAAAACGTAGGTGAAAATTACTTTCTTAATTTTGTTTATTTTTCAAAATCATGTTTATTTGTTTTACCTACTCTTGTTTCCTAGTCTGTTTCATGCTTTTAATGCATGGCAGGAATCTTGAACTTTTCAAAAGTAATTGTTTGTGGTTGTTTCAGCATAAAGTGCACTTTACCATGTTTAAAATTGTTCTTATTAGTAATTAGTAATGCAGACCCATGAATCCCATACAAACACATTAAACCTTGCATTCAAACCATGCCATATCATATATCCATTCAAAATCAACGAGGAAAAGAAGGAAAAAGATAATCAGTGGAAGCAAACTGTCCATTCTACATTATACTTTACCTTTTAATTCATGATGATTCATATATTCACATATTTCTATGTTGTATGTGTTCTCAAATACCTCTGTTTTATTTATAATATAATATTCACATATTTCTATGTTATATGTGTTCTCAAATTCCTCAGTTTTATTTAGAATATAATCACTGAATGCTGACGTGTGTTTGATTTTAACTGCAGATGCTTTAACTGCAGCCCATGCAATCTTCCAAAGCCAAAATGTAAATCACTGCTCCCTTCCTTCTTTTATCATTTCACCTTTTCCTTTTTAAAAAATGAACATTTGTTAATTACCATTGTTTTTGGTCCCTTTTATTTTATTTTATTTATTTTGCCATACTTAAGTATAGAGTTTTACCATTATATTACAGATACAGCACGTGAGAAAGTAAAAGAAAATGATAGAAAGTAAGAGAGAAGTTTAGACAGAATCTAAGAGTTGCTTGTTGTAAATTTGATCTGAAATTGATGATTCTAATAGATAAATGCAAATAATTAACTAATGCTAATTATGCCAGAATAGCTGACTAGCAATTGTAGAAGCTTCTGGAAGCTAACTAACTATACCAGAATAGCTGACTAGCAATTGTAAGCAATTGTAGAAGCTTCTGGGAGCTGACTAGCAAGTAGACTACTGTACAGCTAAATACTCAACTAGAAATCTAGAAAAATGTGTGATATATTATCATAAACACACCTCTTGTTTAGAGGGCTACCACATAATAGTATACGATAAAATGTGTTTCTCTGAATTTAAATGTTTGCTCTTTGGTTTCAAGCCTTTTTCTTACTAAAGTCAAAATTGACACCACCCTTACTTTTCAGGAAGGGGCTGCCAAAGCAAAAGAAATTCTTGGTGAGAACATTAACTGAGTCTGGAAAAATATTTATTTTATTGTGTTATTGTCATGATTTTAGCTATCGAGTCCGATTGATTCTACAGATACTGTGATGAATATTTTCATCAAGACTATGGTTGATGATGATGACAAGGAAGTGGTTGCTCAGGCTTGTACTAATGTGGCTGACATCATTCGAGATTATGGCTATGCAACTCTTGAGCCATGTAAGCATAAAATTATTTGACCTATATCGTCTAATGTTATTTTTGCTGAGCTAATGCTAACGTGAGATTTTCTGATACCAGACTTGCCTAAGCTTGTTCATGCAACTTCATTGTTGCTCCAGGAGCAATCTGCTTGTCAGCTGCAAGAATCGGACAGTGAAATTGATGAAGATGATAGTGCACATGATGAAGTACTTATGGATGCAGTTTCTGATCTTCTCCCTGCATTTGCAAAGTCCATGGGTGCTCAATTTGCTCCAATTTTTGAACAACTATTTGATCATTTGATGAAATTTGCAGTGAGTTGGCAACCAAAATGTTTTACAGTTAGAAGATAGAACATAAAGTTAAATCATAAACTAATGTTTTTACTTTGAAATGCAGAAAGCTTTCCGCCCCCCTGAAGATAAGACCATGGTTGTTGCCTGCCTTGCGGAAATTGCTCAGAACATGGGTTTTCCTATTGCAGTCTATGTGGATGTAATTCTGTTTCTTATTTTGGATTTCTAAATTTATTTTATCGGTATTAGCATTTTGAGAATTGTAATTGTTTTTTAAAATCTGATATTATTTTCTCAGCGTGTGATGCCTTTGGTGCTTAAAGAATTAGCGTCACCTGAGGCAACCAATAGAAGAAATGCTGCATTTTGTGTTGGAGAGTTTTGCAAAAATGGTGGCGATTCAGCTTTGATGTATCCTTTTCGTGATATCCATTTGATTGATATGTACACTAATCTTTCTATTATTTTAGGTTAGCTTATGGAGTGTGCTTATATTTTTTGAATGGATGGAATGTGCTTATATGATAATTTATGTCAATCAATATTAGTTGATGTATGCAGGTTTTATGGTTGAATCCTGTACTAGTATATCTTGTATTTTCTTCAATCCAATACTAGATATTATGACAATATATTACGTGGGCTTCATCCCCTGTTTGGTGAGTCTGAGCCTGATGATGCGGTGAGGGATAATGCAGCTGGTGCTGTGGCAAGGATGATTATGGTGCACCCAGAGTCTATTCCTTTAAATCAGGTGATTTCCTGCTTAATTTGTAACACTTCTTGCTCAATTAAATATGAATTTATGAACTTATAGCATGCTGCACCTCTAATTTTGTTGTTTATACTTATAGTTAAATGTTTTCTAATTGGATGTTGTCTACATTTATCTTGGTTCCGTTTTACAGGTTCTTCCTGTTTTCATGAGAGTTCTTCCATTGAAAGAAGACCACGAGGAGTCTATGGCTGTCTATAGTTGCGTCTCTACCCTTGTATTCTCATCCAATCCACTGGTAATTGTTTCTTTTTGGAAATGTTGAGATTCTTTCTTTGTTTTGTTGTTCCCTCAGCAGTAATATTCTCCTACCTAATTATGTTTGTCCATTTTTAAATGCATTGCAGATCCATTCTCTTATCCCTGAATTAGTTAATATTTTTGCTCAAGTGGCAGCATCACCTATTGAGACATCTGAAGTCAAAGCTCTAGTAGGCAGAGCTTTTTGTCATCTAATTTCATTATACGGGCAACAAATGCAACCCCTTCTGAGCAACCTCTCGCCAGCACACGCACATGCATTATCAGCATTTTCCACAATGAGCTGACCATGCAAACAAAGAGCAAATTGAAAATTTTATCCAATTCTTTGTTTTACCTATCAAGTATTTTTTGAAGAAATGTCATGTTATATAGTTTATGTGGAGCTGTTTGGCATGGCAGATGATCACCGCCATTATCAGGTATGCTGCCTGCCTTTGAGAAATATTAAAAATCGTTTGACAATAAATGGTATAGCAGTTTTCTACAGAACACCATAAACATATCTCCCTATGATCCTGAATGTTGTAGCAATTTCTAATCCCTCACCTTTAAGAAGACTTCTGCATTAATGGATGTCGCAAATTCCTTTAGCGTGTCTATAAATCAATGTTAATAGCAATAGATTTGCTAGGCAGAGTTTTCCATAGAAGACAAATGTTGGTCTCAACAAATGACAATTCCCAACAACCTTGTCTAAATTGTTGCTTTTTATTCAAATACTGCTTGTGTTCAATCAAACAACTTATGTATGATGGCTATTACTTTTATTCTTGCAGGTTGCAGCCGTTCCTTTCAGTGCCTTCTGGATTTTTATGTTGGAGTCGTCGATTCTCTTTTATTGATTTTAATTATTATTGTGTTATTATTTAGTTTTTTAAAGTAATATTCCTTTTCTTTTCCTCCGCATTATGAAATTTTGATGTTTTTGTTTTCACCAGTTTGGAGGGGTGAAAGTTGTGTCCTCGAGGTTTATGTGGAGAATCTGAACTTTTTAACCAAGTTATACGTGATATATTATCTAGTTTTGTGCATTCTATTGTCTTCATTTGCTGTCTGTTTTCAGACATAATTGACTGGAAAAGTATGGCTCTTTCTAAGGTGAACATCTTACGTGTTACACCATCCTCAATTTTTTGAATGGATGGGTTGAGCAGTAACATTGTTTCACCCACCCTTAAATTATCTGATCAAAGTCACAAATGTAACCTAAACACTAATAACAGTCAACAACTCCAGTCATTCCATGCCATATTATCTCTTAAGTTCACCATTAACGATAGTTTCCTTCTCCATCTTCGCCCATTACTAATTTACTATGGATTTTTTTTATCTAATGCAGACAAAAACCATATTCTTGATTTATTATAATTTCATCCATATAATTGTGAGAATCAAAAGCAAATACGTGCCTAGCAGTTTTTTTGCTCCAGTATAATTTCTCCCTATGGATGTTTTATAATAGAGGTTTTGTTAAAGGAAACTCTGACATCGTAAGACTTTGTCTTCGTCGTAACCAAATCTTAAGACTTTTGAAACCACCAGAATCTAAGATATTCTCTTCCTAACGAAATTCTTCAGAAGAGGTGGAGGTGGACAGAAAGGAAGAAAAATAACCCTGAGATTCTCCACTAAATACGAAAGCATCACATTTCCCCTTAGCCTCCACAAAATACGAGCTGTCAAAATGGGCAGGTCTGTCGGGCCGGGCTGCAAAAGCCCAAAAAACGCCAGGCTTGAACATAAAAAATTAAGCCCATTTAAAATCGGGCCTTTTAGCCCGAGCCCGTCGCGGGCTACCCCTCCCAGGCCGCGGGTAGTCCGTTTATTCTATAATTATTTTTTAATATTATAATTTATAATTTTCTACAGCCCACGATCAGGTTCAGAAAAAAAAAAAAAAAACTTAATTGTGGTAGCAATGCATACTGTTATGACCTGGCAATTTGAATAGGTTACAATTGCAAGCATATTGAACATGCCAAAAGAAAATATATGTACACACCATAAACGTAAAGTAAAGAAATACCTGTCATACAAATTAAATAAAACATAGATTTCCCCTAACCTGGCTCTGATACTATAATGTGTAAAAGAAGATTATCATATCAATAAATTGATTAAAAGCATAAGCTCGGGAAGTATTTATACAAAACGATACAAACTAACTGAAACGAAAATTGAAAACTCACCACCTAACAACAAAAATTAACCGCTAAACTAGCCAAACAGAAAAGAAAAAAGAAAAAAAAAAGAAAAAAAAAGAGTTCAATAAGTAAGTTCATCACCTATAGTGCAAAACTCTCAGTAAAGTAAGTTACATAGTGTTAGCAAATTGCAGCTTTTTTTATTTCATTGTATACCTTAGAATTCACTTTGGTTCTTAAATGATGAAAACTACTTCTCAACCTGCATACTATCTTTAACAAATAAGCTTTTACATGAGATAAAACCTATTGTTAGAGACTCAGGTGAAAATAAAGCAAAGGACAAAACAGAAATAAAAGTTTAATTTAGGCCACCTTCACTGTCTTCAACTATACAAAATGATGTCTCATTGTGTGCTTCAAGGTGAAATGACATTGGTGATAAAATTAGTATGAAATTCTTGATGCAAATGCTATGTTCCCATCACATGCATATCAAATTAGTAAAGGTGGAGTAGATCATATGCCAAGTTATTGAGTGAAAAAGATGTTACTGCATTGCTACTACTTGGGTAATTTGAGAAGTTTAGCATTGATTGATATTTTTTAATGTAATTTTTAAATTAAAATTTTAAGTAATCGGGTTGACCCGAAAGCCCGTAGCCCGCAAAGGGCCGGGCTTGGACAAATATTTTTTAACCCGTTTATCTTCTGGGCCTTTTTGGCCCGGCCCGCCAAAGCCCGAGTCCGTCATAGGCCGGCCCGACGCGGGCCGGGTAGCCCGTTTTGACAGCTCTATACAAGGGCAGTGAGGAGCTTTTTAAGTGCAAAAGGAAAATATTTTGCAGAATCGATTTATGATAGATTTGGCTTATATTTGGTTCCACATTTGGAGTAGTCAGAATTGATTTCGTTGGATGTAAAATAAATTGACATGTTTGATTGGTCTCAAATGGAATTGATTTTTTCCTTTAAAATTGATTCTAATTTGAAGTTAGGATTTATAACTTGAGTCTAATTTATTCTCTCTTTTTTCCTCTTCTAGAGACCCTGGTCCAATCTATTTTGAGGACTATGGTAATTTGTAACCCTAGCTGCCGCTGTATAAATACATCATTTTTATCTTGCATTTTTCATTTCACTACAGATTTTTCCATTTCAATTATAAACTACATTCATCATCAAATGAATGAATCTAAAAAGTCAATTTTGTTTATATTAAAAAACGGAGGGAGTATAAGTGAATGCAACAATGACATAAACCACAATATCTAGCGCATCAATTTCTTGTGATTTAAAAACAATTAAAGGAATGCTTGAGGGAGATGATACTATAAGGGAAATGATATTTGGTACGGATGTTTTGTATAAGAATAATCACGGACGCGTGCAAAAGGGCCATTTCCACGCGCTACAGTTTCTATTTCTACAGAAAACATGATTAAATTAAATAAATAACAAAAAAAGAACCCTTAATAGA